>ENA-UAKZ01000394-UAKZ01000394.1-human-gut-metagenome-genome-assembly--contig:-NODE-394-length-17440-cov-5.515732_pt1 | contig 17440 bp, 14 predicted proteins | sample MGYA00243693_ERZ654454 | MGnify/ENA primary metagenome ERZ654454 (study PRJEB26926, sample SAMN06164508) | human gut metagenome | biome: ENVO:00009003; feature: ENVO:2100002; material: ENVO:00002003... | reverse complement strand
GTCCGAAAAACATATTTGTTACATTTGTACAACGCAGGCTTTCAAAAAATGAGTTTCGCAATCACCTATTTAATCCTTAACGTACCTATGGTTTCATAAATAATTCCCTCTGTCTTCTCCTCCGGCACATCCTGTTGTTTTATCTCTTGAACCAGCAGAAACACTGCAGCAAAATACACAGCCAGAAACAGGACTATTTTCATCAGACTCTCTCCCCTCTTCACAAGCATAGACAAATTATTTTTTAATTTCTGAAATCCGGAAACATACTTCCCCGCTTCCTCCGGCATTACATCATATAATCCACTGTATGCCTCATATATTGCGAAAAAATCCGCAGGTACATCCTGCTGTAAATCATCAAGAAGCTTCATGAGCCGGGAACTAATGGCATGCTCTGCCTCCTCTTGAAACAAAGCCATAAGCAGCTCTGCCATCCTTTGATTTACCATTGCCATACTGGGATTTTCTTCCATAGATATATCCCAGTCGTAGGCAAATTCTACATTATTATCCCGTATTAGAATCCGTGTTACATCCAACAGCTGGCAAATAATAAAATTCGGCAGCCGCCAGAGAAGAAGCTTTTCCAAAATCTGCTTTCCAATCCGTATCCTTTGTTCCAGGGAGAGTGTTTTACCGGCTAACTGCTCTGCCAAGGAAATTCCCTGTCTTTTACGAAATACTATATATAGCTCCTCTTCCCGGGAAAAGCAGCCCTTAAAATCCTCAAATTCTATATTTTCCTGCAGAGAATAAAACAGAGGAAGCAGCCGCTTTACTGTTTCCGCCTTTTTAAAATGTAATACGGTATAATCCTCCTGCTTCCCAAAAATCCGGCACTGTAAAACAGCATACTCTTCACTTATCTGCTTTATATGTATAACATCAAAATCTTCATTTAACGCTCGAATTACCAATTTATCACCTCTGATGTTTAAAATATATCTCTGACTATCACAAAGGCAGCCGCCACAAGACTACGGTCCTCCATGCTCTCTGCTATAATCTCATATACGCCGGACTGATTTGGAGCTGTATAGTAACCGTTGGAATCAATGGTGCCGCCCTCAGCCTCTTTCACCGTCCATTTCACATGCTTTTGTACCTCGTCCCCTATCATTGCCTCAAAATAATGATTTTCTCTTATCTGCAGGTTTGTAATATCCGGAACAATTTTCAAACGCTTGGTATTCTTCTCCCCTGCCTGCAATGTGGTATCCTTCACTGCCATCCAGTGAACCCGGAGCTGCTTTTCCTCTACCTGTCCCAGGCATTTTACTCCAATTACAAAGCTTCCCCTTGCCAAATCTGCCTTTGCAGCCAGATCCACCGCCGGATATGAAGCATCTCCAAACACATCGGGATTCCCAAATACTTCCTCTCCAGATTCCCGCGTTCCCTGTGAAAGTCCCAGTGAAATAAACACTTCGCCAAGTCCCAGTCCATGTATGATTTCTTCCGAATAGAACCGCTGTCCTGCAATTCCACCAATTCCCAGTTCAATCACCGTGCTTCCTGTCTTAAGCTGCATAGCCTGGCTTGTCTTTTCCACCGATATGTGGCTGCCAGACTCCTGTGGGCTGTCCAAAAGCCTCTCATTTTCCGTCTGTCGAAGCCGCATGGTTTCCATTGCCACAGCCAGCACATTATTCCATACATATTGTTTATACGGAAGATTCTCAACCTTCTCAATTACATAGGTATCCCCTGCACGAATCACATCAAGTCTGGCAAGATAGATAGGCTGTTCATAGGTATTCCGCATAATATCCTCCATGGCAGTACTGTAATAATTCTTTATAACTGCCTGCTGCACGCTGGTATCGGTAATACATACCTTGAATTTCCCATATGCCGGCTCTTTCCTCGCATCCTGACCGATTGTCAACGTAAAACTGTCCCGTATCACTTCCATATACCCTTCCGTATTTCTGACTGCCTTAGCACGAATCCGGTTTTTAAAAGTATAACGGTCAGAGGGCATAAATGCGTTTTCATCGAAGGATACTGTAACCGTATCCTTTCCCGACTGTTCCATACAGGACAACAAGAGCTGGTAAGTAAAAGACACAGGCTTTGCCTGTTCCATTTTTTCCACAATAACAGTAAATTCTGCCACTTGGTCACTCTGAATATATTTGGGAACGGTCTGTCGAATCCGGATTCCGCTTCCCTGATATACCGTTTTGGTATCCTCATATAAATCCGTAAGGCGCATTCCCTCTTTTTCCGGTTCTTCCGCAGTCACAAACAGACGATATCCCTCCGCATATTTATTAAACTCTTCCTCCTGTTCATTATCCACTCTGGCAATGTTATGTACCGGTTCCTCTGGCTGCTCGTCATAGGCAATACAGAGATACAAGTCCCTTCTCTCCCCGCTCTCTCTGGCATATTTTGAGAAACCCTCAATGGAAGACAGCTTTTTTGTCACCGGCTTTGCCACCACAATCTCCCTTCCCGAAAAATCCAGTGCAAGCCCCATTTCCAGAGATACCGTAACATCATCTATCTCAACCACCTGCAGTCCACACACCACACCGGTGCCATGGAGAAAACGGTTTAACATTCTTCTCTTATCATTCATATAACGCTGTTCCGCATCGAAATCATCTACACTTAACAGCTTTCCATAAAAATACCGGTTTCTTTCAAACGGAAAATATTTTAAATTTTTCAACTGTCAGCCCTCCTTTCCAGCCCATTTCCTGACATAGATGTATATGGCATAAGGCGATTGCCATCTAAAGCAGCATCCGTATATCCCCCCAGCTTGCTGTTAATACCCACATAGGTGTAGCGGTCAAGATATATATATGCTTCCAAAATCACCAGCCTGCACTCCACATCCGCCGGTACGGAGGAACGGATGATTTTTCTGAGTACGGCTGCCTGTTGTCTGCTTCCTGCCACATCCTGTGGAAGCACAACCGTTATGACATATGCATTTTCACCATATAACCGCTCCAGCAGCAATGCCTTTTTCCTGTCTGTCCGGTATTGGTCAATCTGATAATATTCCACGATATAAGGAACATACCCCGTATATAACCGAACCATTTCTTCCAAATATTTTTTTGTGCCACGAATCGCATATAACCGGCTTCCGTTTTCCAGTAGGTAAATCATCTGCTCCCGGTTCCAGACAGCCCGGTTATCCATGTCAGACCACGAAGCCAGCCATTCCAGCATCTCTCTGCTGGCAAAAGCAGGATACAGCATGTGAGGAGAGTCAGAAATTCTCTGGCTCATATCACTGTATATCCATTGGAAAATACTCAGATACCGGAACAGAAAACTATTTTGCTCAGAAGAATTTGCATAAACCTCTGGCAGAAAGGAAAGCCAGGATTCCGTCTGAAAAAAAATCTGTATTTCCGGAAAATCTGCCACATCCAGGTTAACTCCCACACTCTTTATTGCCAAAAACAGGTATCTGCCGGTTAGCTGTCCTAACAGACAGTCAAGAGCCTCTTCACCAGCTGCCACCTGCCCATCCAGCTCATATTCCCCGCTGCATACAAGGGAAAATGCTTCCAGCTTTTCCTCCATTGCCAGTTCTTCACACATAGCCATCTGCCGGATATCCCACTTTTTGCCTTTCCACATAACAGCTTCCCGCTCTGCGGTAAATATCCAGGCATGTACTGCATATTCTCCCCGCCCTTCATACTGTATATGAAGCCTTGACCATGCAGTCTGCCTTCCTCCACTGTCCATCCAGCCGGAACACAGATACTCCGCCTGTGTGAAAAAATCCGTTTCTTTATTCAGTAAAAAATAATTTTTACTACTCATATACTCTGCCCCTTTTACACTTCATCCATCAAAATACACCGTATCTGCATATTTTCCAAATATGCCATTCCATGGGACGGCACATGAATATCCCTGTTATTATCCCGTATTACACCTTTTCCCCCCGCATGAATGTCCAAAGCACGGACTCCTGCTGTCTCAGGCAATGTATCAACAAAACCAAACACCCTGCTGTAAACAACGGTTTTCCCAAAATCCATATTTTCCTCAAAATATCTTTTTATATGTTCTTCAAGCTTTTCCTCCACCTGGAAATACCGACTTTTCACCGCTACCTCCAACCGTATGGAAATACCGATATATTCCGGACTTTTTACAAGAATCTGTGTACCCAGCATCTTCTTTTTTTCCAGCAGCCGGATAATATTTCTGTCATAAATGTTTTTTCGTAATATACGCTGTCCATTTGTAAAGGGCTGTACCACTACCTCCAGGCTGTTTTCCTCTATATCAGAGGGAAATACTTTTACTTTTTTAATTCTAAGTCCCGATGCTTTTTTGATAATCTCTTCATAATCCTCTCTGGTCACCGCCCTGTTTTTCTCTCTGCTTTTTTCCTTGTACCGTTCCAGACAGGCATCTACCGTCTCCGAATTCCTTCCACCAGAAGCCGGCAATGGATTATGAAGCCGCACGGCATGCTTTTTCCGGTCAAATCCAAACATCTGGTTTTTTTGGACATTTCCTCTGCTTCCTGCACAGGTGGCATAGGACACAATCCTTATCTTTCCCTTTGGCATGATTCCCTGCCTTCCATTTCCAAACCGCAGGATTCCTTTCTCCTCATCCAGCACAAAAACACGCTCCGCTTTTCCCACCCTTGCAAAATCCGGAACTTGGCTCCATGGTATATAATACCCTTGGTTTCTGTCCTCTTCCACCCAGACCCTGAAGCAGGAACCCTGCACACCTTCGTCCGGAAGATAAAACTGCTGCTCCGGCAGTCCGTTTCCATAAAATATAAATGCTTCTCGGGAAAGCCCACTAAGCTTCGATATCAGACAAATGGTAACCATACCCGATATTCCACGAAACACCTCACCGTCAAATACAAAATGCCTTTTTTCTTCCTGGACATAGGAGGAGAATCCCCGAAGCTGCCGAAACCCTTTTTCCTCTCTGACATAAACGACCGTATCTGCATTCACTGCAAGCCAGGAATCTGCAATCACCTCGTAAAACTCCATTCCTTCTATCTGCAAAGTATATTCCCTGCATTCCATCTTCGTATCCCTTTGCACAAAGGGAAGCATATTAAAATAAATTCCCTTCAGAAGAGGCGCTGTGTCATACTCTCCGACAGTCTTAAGCCGAAGCCGGTACTCCGTTTCCAGCTTCCCCATCCTTCCATTCAGACGGAACTGCAGCATTCCCGTCTGCAGCAGTCCAAAAGTAGAATCGCTTATTATGTCACAGAACCGATACCTTTCGCCGTCATAATACTGAAGCTGCACCTCCACAAAGGGGATAAACTCATTCCGCGCCACGGGATTCCGGCTCACCGGATAAGTATCTGCCAAATCAAAATATAACGTGTGCACCATTTCCCCATCCAGTTCATACTGTAAGCGGATATCATAGTATGCACCATCCTCTGGATTTTCACCAAAGGGATAAAAAGACAGGCCTCCCTCATCCCACAGTACATGCTCCTTTTCCACATACAGGCTCTGTTCCGCCTCGAATACCAGGGTATCCACCAATACCTTCGTTCCCTTAGCCAGCCAGAAAGCTTCCTCTATCCCCTCTGCCCTGGCAAAAACCCTTGCCGCCTGAAGCCCCTCTGGCTGCATTCCCAGCAAATTTAAAAACGCCAGTTGATGGGAATGCCCCATCTGCTCTAAATGGAACTGCTGCGCCTCAGTCATATATGCAAAAAGCTCCAGCAACGCCATTCCACTGTCTGCCGGATTATAGTTTGTCCATTCCGGATATATATCTTGTATACTCTCCCTTGCTCTGTCTACAATCTCTCCAAAGCCCGGGGTCTCCATTTCTTCTAATGTCAGCATAGCCATTCACTCCTGTCTCACATCTCTTCCCCTGCTATCATTTCAATTTCGTGTTCTCCTCCTGCTCCTAATACATAACATCCTCCAAGGGATTCATCCTTTAAACTGATATGTTTCACATACCGGATTTCTTCCATCTGGCTGCACAAATTTTCAATCTGCAGCACCGATGGCAGAAGGCCAATTCTCCATCCTGTTCCATCAAAGTTACCGGTGACCGGATTTAAAAATGCATTTATTCTCTGAATAAGCTTTTCCCTGAACTGGAACGGTCTGACGGAATCCTTTGCCACCACTTCCATATAAAGCTTCATTGACACCCATTCCGGCTTCACGATATGAAGACGTCCCTCATCATAAATCCGTCGGTCTATATGAGGAAGCAGACACTGATAAACCCGTTCTCTCACATATTCAAAATGCTTTTCCTCCTCCGTTTCCGGAAGCACTGCCAGGGTAATATGCCCCGGCACCCGGTCTCCTTTTTCATTTCTACTGGAAAAACACCTCACCTGTAACAGATTTCTTATTTCATGTAAAACAATATCCTCAAAATCGGCTGCCGTCACTGCCCTTCCACGATGTCTTAAAAATGCCGCCATCCTTCTGGCTGCCTGCTCACTGTTTTCCCCGTCACAGCCTCCTGCCATGACATCATAATTCGTCACCCCGTTAATAAAACCAATGCTGCGCTCCATTTGTGTTATGGCACCGGCTGGGAGGTTTCCGCTTTTTCCACTTCCCATTCCTGTGGCTGCGGTAGTAGAATTTATATAAATTCCGGTAATAACCGGAAAACCTCTACCCGCATTCTCTTTTCCATCCCGTTCCCTGACAATACGGAGCCAATACCCCGGGCAGCCAAAAAATTCCTGCCTGACAAAGGAATGTTCTCTATAAATAGTTACCAGCCCCGTCCTGGAAAGCTGTCTGGTTTCATCCTCTACACGCAAAGGCTTCCAGCCATCTTTGCCATAATACTCATAGTGATATCTGGCATGGTCATTCTTCCCATCCCCCTTTACCACAAATAACAGGCGGATTCCTTCCTCGCCCAGCGGCTTTGAAAAGGAGAGATACAGCATTTCATTGTCCGGAAAACAATTATAAAATGGGGAAAAATCCCGGAAAGTTTTTAATTCTTTTGTTTCATAATGATTGACACAACAGGCAAAATCCGGTAGCATTCCGCTTTCCGGTGACCGGTAATGTACCGTCAGATTTTTTATTCTGGGCACAATATAAATTCCATCCATGGAATATAAATTTGTCATTTTGGCTATCCGGATTCGTATACAATAGCTTTCTCTGGCAGTGAGCAAAAATGGAGCAATGTCTTCCGGACAGATAAATTTTACCGACATATCCTGTTCTCCGGAATTTTCCCGGAATATCGCTTCGTAGCCTCTGGTATCCGGTATTCTGGTCCATCCAAAGCCGTTATAATATTCCCATATCACTGAATCAATTCTGATATCCACCGGCTCCGGTTCCCTGAATTCCGAGTGGTGCATAATATTATGCCACTTCACAGGCAGCTCAGGTGATTTCAATTCTCCCGGATATTCCAGAAAATCCAGTCTGAAATTCAGCTCCAGCAATGCCCCTTTTTTAGAAAATGCTTCTTCCAGGGAAATGTATACCTCACCATAGGGAAACGGATGGTCTCCAAAAGGGAGAAAATTCTCCCTTTCCATCTCCATATTTCCGTCATATACTACCTCCGGAGCCAAAAAACTTCCACTGCTGCTAAGAGAAAGCCCCGGAAAAGAAATCTGGCTTAAGGGAGGCATATCCGGTATTTTCATTTGCAGCCAGAAACTGTTCTTTCCCTGTATCACTGTCCGCTCAAAAGGAGGCATGGACGTATCCTTATGCAGATATACCCTGCCCTCCTCATAGCGGAATCCCGGGAACTCCACAAAGCCTTTCCTGCTGTAATAGGACCATGTAATCCGGTTCATTAAAAAGTCTTCCTGCTCTTTTTTCCGGATATTTCGGGAAAGGTGAAAATCAAGTGCAATTTCCCCCTCTGTCGTTATTCCAAACAACACATCATGCCCAATATAAAAAATATGGGACTGCCCTTTTCCCCCCTGCTGTACCTTAATCGGAAATTCCAGAGGCTGGCTGATGTAATCGCTGAATCCATTGACATAATACACACGGCTTAATCTGGCAGGAGATACATATAGTGCTTCCCTCGTTTCAAAAATAACCGGTTCCTCTCCCTCTGCCTTCCCGATTACCCGTTCTCCTTCCTTTATCCAGCTTCCCGGTACCTCATCATTTACAGTGGAAAAGGTGACATAGCCTGACGCCTCATCCGGCGGCAGGGGTTCCAGTCCCAGTAGATTATAAAACTGTAGCTGGTATTTTGAGGGAAGCCTGTAAAACCGCTTTAATGTATCTCCCATCATATCCGCAAAGAGCAGTCCAAGAGCCGTGCCCATATCCGGCTGTTCTGTGTCAAAGCTCCATTCCGGTGTATAGGAAAGGGAACGGTTTTTTATTGTATTAACTGTGTCATCAGACTTCTCTTTTAGAAAATCAGATACTGCCACTTTTCTTCCCTCCTAATTAACCTTTACCATGGAACCTTTTATCTCTGTCATTCTGCCACCATCTATTTTCATGGAACCACCTGCCTTTAATTCCGTCATATCTCCTTCCATTTCCAGCTTTTGTGTCTGTATCCGAAAATTCTGTTTTCCCTTTTCCTCAATCCGGTCTGACTCTATGGTAATCTTTTTCCCACCATCCATTACCACAACATCCTTTTCACCAGCCGTCAGAACAAGCTTATTTTTTGCAAGGATATGCAGGCTGCCTTCTGCCACATCTATCTTAAATCCGTTTTCTTCTTTTTCATCAAACAGAGAGATACATTGTGCCGCATCATCCATTTCCATATGTAGCCTGTTATTGGTGTAAATCTGTATCTTTGCAGATTCTTCGTCGTCATCAAACACAATCTCATGGTTACCCTTTGTCCGGATTCTCTTTATGGTATTCTTTTCTCCAGCCGTATCAGCAGGCAGGGTGTCTGCCTGATTCCACAAATTTCCCATAACCACAAGACTATTCTCATCTCCCCCCAGGTTTCCCACCACAACCTCCGTATCTACCTCTGGATGAAAATAAAAGCCATAGCCATTTCCGCAATAGGGGCTTAAAACCGGCAGCCATTTTGTTATGTTTTTACCCTCCTCACCTGTCAGGAATTGCACCAGAACCTTTCCCGGCTGCTCCGCATTCCAGTTTTCCTTTACCACTGCCCGCATAATATTTTTGTTTTTGCCGGACATATACGGTTCCCTTCTTGCTTCATCCTCTGTCCACCTGTCAGACCGTTCTCCAACCGTAAAGCTTGTCGTAAATCCATCACTGCCAAAGCTGTGGCTCACATCCCGGATATAATAGACCCCTTCATCTGAGGCATCCAAACCCTTTATCTCAATATATCTTCCCGGAACAATTTCCGGAAGGCCAACCAGACTGCCGTTTGCCGTCTCATTCTTCTTTTTCTTTTCTGCCACCTTTTTGTCAAGCCAACTGCCCATGGTATCCAAATCCATTCCCTCTCCAAGCTCCCATTCCTCTATCTGGGTTTCTGCAGTCAACGACGGAGTACCTGCCTCCGTCTTAATTTCCGATGAAAGCATATTTCCTGTCTTATTCTCCTGGCAGCTATATACCTTCACCTGCTCATTACAATAGGACTTTCCTCTTTGAAAGGAAACCAGATTGGTTCCCCAATGCAATTGCAAAAAAGCGGCTTCCCCTTCCGATGGCTCTTTAAAATACACATCTCCCCCCACTACAAAAAATTCCCTGTTTGCCCTGCGGCATAATTCCTTTTTAATAAAATCATAATCTGTGCCATTTTGTCGCAGCTGTTCCTTCTTCTCAACCGCATCCACGTGCAGCTCATCATACAGACTGCTGTAATTATCGAGAATCCTGCGAAAAAGATTGGAATAGGTATCTTCATTATGCTTACAGTTTTCCCGTTTGTTTTTCATCAGCAGCTTTCTTAAGTCTACAGCGGTAATTGAAATCACCGGCATTCCTTGATAATTTGTTCTATACTCTGTCACATAGCCCTTGAAAACCGTTGTGAGATTGGAGCCATAGCCTAATGCCACCTTAATTATAGTCCCCACCTTAAAGCTGTCCTTTACCTCCTGCTTAACACTGTGGCTTGCCAAATCAAATGCATTTACAATTTCCAAGCTCAGTCCCGCCGTCTCCTCTGCTGAAAGAGTAACCTGTACATTGTCAATGGCAATCCCCTGGGCTTTTATGATATCCTCTGTGCTATTACCGGTATAAATTGCCATTGCCGGTACCAAAAAATTATCATACGCCGCTGCCAGCTCATCATATGTATATACTGCTGTCATACAATCCTTATTTTTCATGTCCTACTTCCTTATCTATACCCATGAGATATTTACAGCGGCGGCAGTCTCAAGGTCTGCCCCGGAGAAAGCTCCAGCGGATTTAATATTCCATTTTCCTTTGCAATTACCTTCCACTTTTCAGCATCTTCATATTCCTGCGCCGCAATACTCCACAGGGAATCTCCCTGCATCACGGTCTTTATTTTTGTCCGGTCAGGGGATTCTAACGGCGACATCCTTTTCCCGGTGGAAATGTCATAAACTGACTTAAAAGTAACATCCACCTTTGCCCGTACCGGCATTCCGTCCGCTAAAAACATGGTATAGCTCTCTTTCACATCTGTTATAACACCGGTAAATTGAATACTTCCCCACGAAAAGGTCACTCTGGGAACCCTGTGCAGCGTCCCGTCTATCAGGGTGAGATTTCTAATCTGCTTTGTGTACCTTGTCACATCTGTTCCTCTCTCTTCGGGATTATTCAGTGTAGGCGGATTATAGGTATTAAAAAAAAGCGTTACATCCAGGGTTGTACTGTTTCCTGCAACATACTGGCCAATGGGACCATCCAGCCCCGGAATATTTTTTTCTGAATACTGAATACTGCTGGACAGGTTATACTCTGAGGGATTAAACTCCACCTGGATGGGTTTTTCCCGCCCCTCCACAATCAGCTTTGCCTTTGTCACTGTATTTCCCATCTCACAACACCACTTTCCATTCTTAATCCAGACCGTATCTTAAGCGTTCCATGCGGATTTCCCTCCTGATATTCTCCATCACCTCCCGGGTAATGGCCTTTGTGGAAACTGCCTTTTCCTCGTGATTCCTGATTTTTAAAAAATACTCCTCCTGGCTGGCTATCCTCCTTTTCAGCTGCACCAGCTCCTCCTCATACTGCTTTAAGGTTTTCCTGCTTTCCTGCCATTCCTCCTGGCTTTTTGTCACCACTCCCAGCTTCTTAAACACATGCACCAGCTGTTTTTTCTCCCCCGGCTGGTTATATATCTGCTCTATCGTCTGAATCAGTTTCCGGCTATCCCGGCTGGTTATCCGCTGGTAATACCGGTTCTCGTACCGCTTCATCCTTGTATAAAATTCCTGGGTAACCAGCCGGCTTATATTCTGCCTGACCACTGTACCTCCGGACTCCTTTTTCTGTCTGCGGTAAACCAGGGTCAATCCAAAGGAATTTCCTGTCACCTTCCTTTGATACTTTCCCATAATTTTATTTACAAATTCACTGTTTTTTGTCATTCCAGACTGTTTCAACACTGTATATCCGCCTCATTTTAATATCTTAAGCTGTGTATAGGCAATCTCAAAGGTGTGGATTAATACCTGCCCGCTTTCTGCATTCAGTTCAGAAACCTCCCATTTGGTAACATGGGCATTCTCTGCCGAATATTTGGTTTCAATCACTCCATGCTGCCCAAGCACCATAATGACAATCCCCTGTCTCAAAAACATTCCGGGACGAAGCCTTTCCAGCAGGGAATTGCTGTTTTTATAAAAGCCGCCCTCCAGCCGTAATGTCTTAGCTGCCTTTGCCGGTGTTTCCACAATATAGCCGGAAGCATTATGCCCACCCTCTGCTATCACTTCCGTTTCGATATCCATAGTTAGTCCGGAAATCTTGGAAAAGGATGCCACCTGATTATCAATCAACACCTTAAACCTGTAATTTAACATCAAATTTTTATGTGATTCCAAGCTAGAAAAGACCTCCCATCATCCTACATCAAACACATTTTCCGGTTCATCATTTAATCTTTTATTGATTTTTGAAAATTCCTGACACCATCTGTTCCGCTCTCCATGGGGCAGTGCCATAATTTCATCATGGCTCCAGTGGGCGTAGTATGCAATAAATGCAGCCTCCTCATAAATCTGCTCTGCCGGATACAGCGTTATATTCCGGCATCCATAAAATTTACCGGCACCGTAATCTCCTGGCTGCAACGCGGACAGACCGTTTTATAAGAAGGTGCCTCCATTGAATTAACCTTCTCGTATAAATCCTGCAGATATGCCAGGTCTGCCGTATACAGATTTTCAATAACCCGGGTATCCACTGCCGGCAGGCCTCCTAATCTGGTGATAACTCTCGCCAATAATATCACCGTCAGATAACCCGGATTCTGCTGTACCCTGGGGTCTTTTAAGGGAAGAATTTCATCTGCTGCCGTTGCAAGCCGCATAACTCCCTCCTTGTGCAGCGTACCGCTGTTATCCAGATATCCCCGCGGCAACGTAAACTCATATTCTGTCTGAAATGCCATATATCTTTCCTCCTAACCCATTACTTTGTTCTTGTCATGCCTTCGTGTGCAATCTCCAGCGTTTCAACTGCCACCTCGGAGGACGTTGCATTAAAATCCGGTGCTGTATACTTTGTTGGCCATGCATTGATCACCTGCCACGAAGCAGCATCATTTCCTGCAATATCCATTAACGTAATCGTAATGGTTTTACGCTGTACATCTCCCTCAAAACCTGCTGCTATCCATTGATAAAGTACATCACTGTCCACCAGTCCCTGTTTTAATGTGATATTTCCATATTTCTTTAATCCCGGAACCTTTAAAGGTGTCTGTACCTTGTCCCCTTCCCGGTATTCAATCACATCAATGGATGCATCAAACCCCGATACTTCGCTAAACCCTCCGGCTGTCAGGCCGTCAATCTCTACTTTAAATCTGAATTTTCCGTGTGGGTATCCACCTGCCATGCTCTTCACCTATCCTTTCTGTCAGACCCGGTTTTCAAATGCCCTTTTACTGAGTCTCGCCTGTTTTCTGTGTAATCCGGAAAATAACAAACTCTGCCGGTTTTACCGGAGCTACTCCAATTACACAGATTAATCTTCCGTTATCAATATCATCCTGAGACATGGTTGTCCGGTCTACATTAACAAAAAATGCTTCATCCGATGAAGTCCCCGCCAGAGAACCATCTCTCCACAATCCGGTTAAGAACACCTCTATAGTCCGTTTTACCCTTACCCATAGGGTCTCATCATTTGGCTCAAACACTGCCCAGTTAGTATTTGCTTTAATTGATTCCTCAATGAATATAAACAATCTCCGTACATTGACATATTTCCAGGTGGAATCACTGGTGGCAGTTCTCGCACCCCACACCCGGATTCCCATTCCCGGGAACACACGAATCAGATTCACACCCTTTGGATTTAAAATGTCCTGTTCTCCTTTATTAAAGTTACAGTCCAGCCCAACACACGCCCTCACCACTTCATTGGCTGGTGCCTTGTGCACGCCTCTCTCGTTATCACTACGGGCATAAATTCCCATTACAGAGCCGGAAGGCGGAATGGCAATGTTCCGTTTATCCAGAGGGTCAAATACCGTCAGCCACGGGTGGTATAGTGCGGCATAGTTGGAATCAAACATATCCCTATGTGCCATAATGTCATCTATCTTCTTAGCCTCTCTTGGGATATCCAGTACCGCAAACCTGCTGGCAAGATTCTCACAGTGTGCCACCAGGCTCAGCTGCACATTGGGATCTGTCACACCGGGAACCGCCATAATGGAAACCATGTCATTGTCTACAAATGACTGGATACCAGTTCGCCTGCCGGCACCATTATCCGTCCCTATAAAGTCGGATGGGGAAAGGGTGCCGACAGACCCGTCAGAGCCACCCGCAAAAGACATATTCGCCTCTGCCTTTCCATCTCCGGCAATCTGTACAAAGGGTGAAACCGGCTGTGTTTCCTCACCCTTTATATGCTCTACCTGAATCAAATCCGATTTCTCAGTCTTCTTCACAATATAGTTCGCTTCATTGATATTAAATGAAACATTTTCATAGCTTTCAACAATATCACCAAACCGGACCTCCATATTAAACTCACAAGTAGAGAGCACTTTAGCCGGCAAAAGCTCTGTATCCACAACACTGTCATCAAAATCACTGGCAAACTCCAATATATTATCCTGACACTTCACAATCTGGTTATAGATTACTGTATCCGTTCCCGCTTCCTGAAAGGCGACAATATCTCCTGCATGAAAGCCTGCTGCCTTTTTTACCCTGTATCTTTTCTTATCATTTTCTGTAATAATTTCCAAAATCTGGGTTTTGGTTTTGCTGGAAGGTGATGCTGTAACCTGAAGCTGATTCCCCCAGCTTCCCGGATTCTTTGCCGTTACCTTTAACACAGCGCCTTCCTCCTTCGGAAAATATCCCACTGCCGGAGCTGCATCCTCCGGGGCAACACGCATAACAAAGCATCTGGCACCTCCGTTCAGGAAAAAATGCTCCACGGCATAAGCCAGATAACGGTACTCCCCAAACTCATTTTCCGAAAGATATCCTCCGTATTTTCTCGTAAAATCCGCAAAATTTGTTACCAGCTGGGGTATCCCCACTACCGGCCCCCTCTGCGCCAGCCCCACAAAGCCTGCGGTGCTGGTGCTGACTCCCTCCATGGGTTTACTTCCCGAATCAAACTCTTCCACATACACTCCAGGTGATAAATATTCTGCCATATCTCTTCCTCCTATTCGTAATAAATATAATATTCCCGTAAATCTTCCCGGGAAATTCTTTTACCGGTTTTCCTTGTTTCCAATAGCAGCGCTCTTATTATATGCTCCATACCCACTCCTTTTTTTTCTTCTGCTGCAAAAAATGCTGCCTGCAATGCTATATTTTTAATATGACTTCCTGTCAGTTCAAACTGCCGTGCCAAAAAGTCATAGTCCGGTATCCCGTCAAATTCTATTTTCTCCGGAAAAACCTTTTCCCAAAGAATTTTTCTGCTCTTCTCATCCGGAAAAGGAAATTCAATCAGAAACTGAATCCGCCTTTTAAATGCTTCATCCATGTTCTGCATATAATTGGTAGCAAGAATCACAACCCCCTCATATTCCTCCATTTTCTGGAGAAGATATGCCGTCTCCATATTGCTGTGCCGGTCATTGGAATTGTTCACCTCTGTCCGCCTGCTGAACAGCACATCCGCCTCATCAAAAAACAAAACACCCTGTCCCTTTTTTGCTGTTTCAAAAACCATGCTTAAATTTTTCTCTGTTTCTCCAATATACTTGCTGACCACTGCTGCCAAATCCACCCGGTACAAAGTAGTGCCCAGGCAGTCTGCAATAATCCCTGCACTCATGGTTTTACCGGTTCCCGGGGGACCTGCGAACGCCATGGAAACCCCTCTTCCATATGCCACCTTCCTTCCAAACCCCCATGTATCATAAACCTGTGCTTTGTATAAGACCCGGCTGCATGCGGCTCTCAGCTGCTTTTTCTGTTTTTCCGGCAGCACCAGCTCCTCCCACCGGTATCCAGTGTCCGTTATTGTAACGAAATGATTTCCACTTCTGCCCGCTTCCTTTATACAGCTTTCCTTTATGTCCTCCCGACAGATTTTTTCCCTATTTTTTAGATACCTGCACTTTTCTGCATTTATAAAAATCCGTTCTATCTGCGCCGGAGTAAACCGGTATGTACTGGCAAAAAAAGGAAGCCCTATGTTTTCTTCCAAAGCGTATTCTGCGGCAATCTCCTCCCAGACTGACACATCTCCTGCCGCCTCCTGGGCATCCAGCGGAATTTCCCATATTTCCGGTCTTTGCCTTGCCAGACCGGGACAGGCTTCCCCTGTGATAAACAACACACTGTCCCTATGCTTCAACCCGTCAATCAGGGCAAATACCACCTGCCGGTTTGCCTCCTTTTCCCAAAGTTCAGAATCAACGGAATGCAGACAAATCCACGCATTTCCTGCCACCACCTGCAGACTGATATCCTGACAGATTTCCTGCAGGCTGTAATCGAGCGCATTTTTTTCCATAAGATATGCCAGTCTTTCTATATCCAAAAAACAAACGGCATGTCCATTTTTTCTGCCATACCACTCCACCATCCGGGTCTTGCCGCAATCCTTTTCTCCCTGCAGGTATATGACCAAAAAATCCTTATTGACAGCGGCATCTATTTGGGAAAAAACAGCCGATTTACCAAAACAGTTTCCTATCCTGCCATCTGCTGGACACCATTTTAGGAAGGAAAAATCTTCAAGGGAAACCTCTCCCTCCGTCATCAGAAATTGAAAAAAATGCTTTCTGCATTTTAACCCCCATCTCCCCATGCCCTTTCTCTCCTGTTCATCCAGCTTCAAAAAATAGCTTAAAGGATTCCCTTCACTCGAAAAATACCGATAAAAGCTGACTTCTGTTCTCTGCTCCATCGTATACAGCCGGATGACCGTATCCAGTGTCAGACAGCCATAGTTCCAATCATTGTTCATATAGATAAAAAATTTTTCAAAATAGGGATTGATTTCTCCCAGCACCGCCAGCTCCACACACATCTGCTCAAATGCATCTAACTGAAAAGCGGAATACATACGCTGCAACAGCACCGCTTTCTCGTCCTTCTCTTCCATAACATGATTCGTTTCTTTCTCCGCAGCTCTCTCTTCCGGGATATTATCCATCCCTTCCCCCGCAGCCAGCTTCCGGAAATACCATTTTACCTCCTGGCTCAAAATGGATTCCGAATACGGGGAGTCTTCACTAAAATCATAGATGCTGTCCTGTTCGGTCTGTCTCAAAAATGCATATATTTTCTTTCCGATTCTCTGCTCTGCCCACAGAAGATACCTTTCTAACCCTGTTTCCTTTATCATAAGAATTCGTCTGCTTCCCTTTCTAATACCGGATCATCATTTACCGGATATCCATTTATTGTCCTGGTTGCTCTGACATCCCCCCTCATCTGCCGGGGCAAATGCCCCAGTTCATGCTTCAGGCAGTCTTCACAGCCGCTTGCAATATCTATATCATTTCCCTGAATAGTTGCCCTCGCGCCAACCTTCTTCGGTTTTGAAGAATTATAGTGTACTCTCACATTCCGGAAAGACATTCCTGCTTTCTCCTCCGCTCTTCGCAGTAAGGCATCCGGAATTCCGGTGAGATTTTTTTCTTCGTCATGTTCTTCTTTATACAAAACATTTCCCCTCCGGTTCTCATCAAGCTATAGGTCATATACTTTATTTATTTTTACTCCTGCTGCCAACAAATTATAACTTGCCGTAATATTTGCCTCATTTCTCCCAACATACTCTTTGGCATAGTTTTCTACTATCTCCCCCACCATACTATCTATTATCTGTCTCTTATACACATCTGACGCTGCCGACGAACTCTAGGGTGTAGA
>ENA-UAKZ01000386-UAKZ01000386.1-human-gut-metagenome-genome-assembly--contig:-NODE-386-length-17676-cov-5.887748_pt1 | contig 17676 bp, 11 predicted proteins | sample MGYA00243693_ERZ654454 | MGnify/ENA primary metagenome ERZ654454 (study PRJEB26926, sample SAMN06164508) | human gut metagenome | biome: ENVO:00009003; feature: ENVO:2100002; material: ENVO:00002003... | reverse complement strand
AGTATATCCTATATCTTAATAGATGTAACTCTTATTTTCAAACATTTTTAATTTTTGTAAAATATGCCATAAAAATGTGATTCATTTAGTTTCTTATCGGTAAATGTTTCTATTATTTCTGCTTTATATCTACAGCACTTCTCGCACTGCAGCCATGGCATACCGTTTAATCTGCAGCTGTATTGACCGGTTTCCATTAAATTCATTAATAGAAGGATAATACACTATATTAAGAACAACATTATTCAGCCAGCCATGCACCATCTTATCGTATTCTTCCTGACCAAACCATTCAATAATGTTATCTGAAAATTCCTGGGCATTAAAATATATGCCCTCTCCAACACATCCATCGCCGCTCTCCAGGGTTACCTTTACCACATTTCTGTCTTTGCCCAATATTTTTGCCGAAATTACATTTAATTCCTTCTGCGCAAAAACCGGCTTCTCATTCCCCTTCCCAAATGGTGCCAATGCATCAATTTCTTCTATCAACTCCTCCGTGATATAGGACATTGGCATAGGAACATCAATCCGCACCTTGGGAATAAATGCATCCCCGGACAATTCACAGTTCTCGTTTATCTGTCTGGTAAACGCTTCCAGATTCTCCTTGCTTAAGGAAAATCCAGCCGCCATGGCATGCCCGCCAAACTTTAACAGCAAACCACTGCACTTCTGCAATGCCTCAAACATATGATATTCTTCTATGGAACGCCCAGAGCCCTTCAGAACTCCCGCTTCATCACTGTCTACCAGAACCAGCACCGGATGGTGGAACTTTTCCCGGATTCTGCCTGCTATGATACCGGCCAGGCTCTCATGACAGTCCGGAAGATAAATCACAAACACTTTCATTTCCTGTGCATCCTGCAAAAATGCTTCTGCCGCTTCTACACCCCGGATTGTCATCTCTTTGCGCTCTTCATTCACTGCATATATTGCATCTGCCTTTGCAATCGCTTTCTCTGTATCCTCTTCCACCAACAGCTCCATGGAAGCGATGGCGCTTTCCAGTCTTCCGGAAGCGTTAATGCACGGTCCCAGCTTAAATCCTACATGATACGCATCAATTGTCACATCCGATAGCGCATTGGCGCCAATCAAAGCCCGAAGGCCCTTATTTTCCGAATGATTCAGCCTCTCCAACCCGTGCACTACAAAAATGCGATTCTCGTCTGTCAGAGATACCACATCACATATAGTGGCAATTGCAACAAATTCCAAAAACTGGTAAATTTCTTCCTTGGGAATATCTCTTTTTATAAACAAGGCTTCCACCAGTTTATAAGCCACACCGGCTCCACAAAGGTCATCAAAAGGATAACTGCAGCTTTCTTTTTTCGGATTCAGAATCACATCAGCCGGTGGTAAAATATACTGCCTGTTATCTCCATCTGTAATATACGGTATCTGATGATGGTCGCTGACCACCACAGCAAGCCCGGACTCCTTCGCTTTTGCTAAAGCTGCATTGGCAGAAATGCCATTATCACAGGTTACTATGGTATGAATACCATCCTCCACAGCCTTTTCTATAATTTCCTCATTAATGCCATACCCATCCTTTATACGATGTGGAATCACATAATCCACATCGGCACCAATCCGCCGGAGTCCCTTATAAAGAATATAGTTTGACATCACTCCATCCACATCATAATCCGAAACTATCCGTATGGGATGCCCCTCTTCAATATCATGGCAGATAATGCGGACTGCCTGGTTCATATCCTCCATTAAAAAAGGGTCGTGCAGCTTGTCAAGCTCCGGATAAAGAAAGGTTTCAAACTGGGATTCCTCTAAACCTCTATTCACCAAAATCCTTGCCACCACAGGATTGATATGAAATTGTTCACCAAGGGCATCAAAATCAGCCCGCTTTGTCCTTATAACCCAGTTCTGTTCTGCCATATCAGATAACTCCTATTTCCTTAATACACATATAACTATGATAGGGACATGGTTATCCGCCATGTCCCCATCTTTTTCATTTCTATGCCTTCTTTGCATCTTTCTTAGTAATCCCTTTTTTCTTGCTTCCGGAATTCTTTTCCTCTTTACCCATTTTGGTCTTAAACATATACCATAATGGTCCAGTAATACATACGGAAGAGTAGGCACCACAGATTATACCACTCATCAACGTCAAAGCAAATTCTTTAATAGATGTTACACCCATAATATATAATACAAACACCATAACAAAAGTTGTCAGGGATGAATAAATGGTTCTCGTAAAAGTCTGGGATATGGATGTATTTACAATATTTGCGTAAGTTTCTCCCTTTCCATTCATAGTAACCAGATTCTCACGAATACGATCAAATATGATAATTGTCGCATTAATGGAGTAACCCAATATGGTCAGCATACAAGCAATAAATGTATTACCGACAGATAATCTTCCAATGGAATAAATGGCGAATACCACCAACACATCATGCAATAACGCTATAACTGCTGCCGCACCAAATTTCACATCACTAAATCTCACCGCAATATAAATCAGCATCAGCACGGTTGAAATCAATACGGAAATAATAGCATTTCTCTGCATTTCGCTGCTAATCGTGGAACTAATATTCTCAATTTCAAATTCCTTCACCTTAAAGTTTGTACGAAGTGCCTCTTCTACTGCATCCCGCTGTGCAACTGTGAGCTCTGCAGTCTTAAACACAATCTCATTTGTTCCCTTTACATTCTGTACCTGGATTCTGGAATCTGATACATCTGCTGCATCCGCTATAACCGGAAGAATCTTGCTTTCTGCAGCATCTAAATCATAATACTCCTCAAAATCCACTGTCATAGCAGTACCGCCGGTAAACTCCAGATTATAATTGAGGGCAGAGCCTGTCTTAGATTTAAACACAGGCAATGCAATTAAACCAGCTGCAATGGCAACAAAAGAAATTATATATGCAATCCGGCTGAACTTAACATAATCGTGAACCTTTGAATCCTTTTTCGCGCCATAGAGCTTCGGATTCTTCAAGCCTAACGTATATACAGCCTTTAACAGATTCTTTGTCACAAACAAGGCAGTGAACATGGACAATACAATACCAATTCCAAGGGTTAAAGCAAAACCCTTAATTGTACCAGTACCCATAATGTACAAAACAACAGAAGCAATCAAGGTTGTAATGTTACTGTCTAAAATAGCCGACAATGCCTTGTTAAAGCCTGCGTCAATGGCACTCTTAACAGTAGCGCCTGCACCTATTTCTTCCTTTATACGTGTAAAGATAATAACATTTGCATCCACAGCCATTCCGATTGACAGCACAATACCGGCAAGACCCGGAAGTGTAAGACTGGCATTAAATCCATTCAGGCAAAGCAGAGTCAATACAACATATGCAATTAACGCAAAAACAGAAACTACACCTGGAAGCAGATAAACCGCAATCATAATCACTGCCACAATTGCCATACCGATTGCACCGGCCTTTAATGATGTACTTAAAGCATCCTTACCTAAGGTAGCTCCCACTACATTGGAACGCAACTCCTTAAGAGTTAACGGAAGTGCTCCGATACGGATGGTCTGGGCAAGTCTTTCCGCTTCCTCATCATCGTCCATACCATTTATGACTGCGCTTCCTCCAGTAATTTCAGACTGGACAATCGGCGCAGAAGCAACTTCCCCATCATAAATAATATAAATCGGCTTACCAATATTTGCAGCAGTTGCCTCTGCAAATTTCTTTGTTCCCTCATCGTTAAATGCAAGCTCTACCACATATTCTTTAACCGTTCCGGAATTATCAATTGTTGCGCCGGCGTTCTTAATATCAGAGCCGCTTAACACAACCTCATATTCCTCTCCGGCAGCAAACTTTGCATAATTATCCTCATCTAAAAATTCCAATGCACCCGGCTTACCCATATCCTCCAAAATTTTATTGGCATCCGTTACACCCGGAATTTCAATACTGATACGGTTAGAGCCCTCCTTGTACACATTACTGTCTGTAGAATAAGTATCTGCACGTTGCTGCAGACGGTCAACCGTATCGTTAATCTCCTGTTCTGTCGGATTGTCCTCCTCAATCTCATACGTAATGCTGACACCTCCGGCAAGATCCAGACCTAAAATAATATTTTCTGCCTTACCGATATGATGCTTGCCAAGACCCTGAACGGTTGTATAAGTGCCTAATGCCAACGCTATAACAAATACCAGCAGCGTCAGCACACTGTTTCTCGTTACCTTTTTCATCCTTATTACTCTCCTTCTTTGCATATGTCAGCCAGCGCTGCTTTTATCATAATTGCACATTCTACACGCTTGCGCTCCAGCTCACAGCCAACATCATAGGCATCCAGCAGATTGCCATGAAAATTGTATGCGTTTGCCGCACAGCCTCCACTACAGTAGAATCTTGCAAAACAGTCCTTACATTTATCCTTTGCATATACATTACAAAGCTTAAATTCGTCTACCAGGTCTTTCTTTTCAATACCGGTATCCACATTGCCCAGCTTGAATTCCTCCATACCGACAAACTGATGGCATGGATACAAATCTCCACAAGGTGAAACCGCCAAGTATTCCGTTCCGGAACCACATCCGGAAAGTCTTTTATAAAGACACGGACCACCTGTTAAATCTATCATAAAATGGAAGAAGTTAAATCCCTTTCCAGCCTTTTCTCTTTCTACCATCTCCCGGGCTAACAAATCATATTCCTCAAACAGCTTCGGCAAATCTTCTTCTTTAATTGCATAGGGCTGTGTATCCGGCGCCACCACAGGCTCCGCTGAGATTTGTTTAAATCCCAGGTCTGCCAGATGTAAAACATCTTTTGAAAAATCAAGATTATAATGGGTAAATGTCCCCCTTACATAATAATTGGTCTGATTTCTCAGCTCTGCCATTTTTTTAAATTTATCAATAATTAAATCATAGCTTCCCTTGCCATTCCTGGTGGGCCGCATGAAATCATGGACTTCCTTCCGCCCATCCACACTCAGCACCACATTTGCCATCTCTCTGTTGGCAAACTCCATAACCTCATCCGTCAGAAGCATTCCATTGGTTGTAAGGGTAAACCGGAACTTTTTGTTATGTTCCTTTTCCTGACTTCTGCCGTATGCAACTAAGTCCTTCACCACCTGGAAGTTCATAAGAGGCTCTCCGCCGAAAAAATCCACTTCCAAATTCACTCTGTTACCGGAATTGGCAATCAGGAAATCCAAAGCCTTCCTGCCAACCTCGTAACTCATTAAAGAACGGGCACCGTGGTATTCTCCTTCCTCTGCAAAGCAATATTTGCAGGCAAGATTGCAATCATGAGCAATATGCAGGCACAGTGCCTTTACCACTGTCTTTCTCTGCTTAAAATCAATAATTGCATCCCGGTAAACATCTTCCGTAAATAGCTGCCCGGCCTCCTTCAATGCATGTATCTCTTCACAGGCCTCAAGTATCTCTTTTTCCGGATACTGGGAAAGCTTACTGACAATCTCATCCTGATTAAATTCTTCATACAGGGCAATTACATCATATACGATATCATCTACAACATGGACGGAACCACTACAGACATCCAGTACGATGTTATACCCATTGTTTTTATACTGATGTATCACTTTAACTCCTTCTACGCTGCGTTAACAAATACTGCAATCCCATCTTTGGAAGCAACGCAAACGAAAGAGGACAGCCGCTTGCAGCAGTCCTCTTTATTCTTTTCTTCTGACAGAATCACATTATTTGTTCTCACATGTCTGGTTACCGACAGTACAAGAGGTCTTGCAGGCTGACTGGCATGAAGTCTGGCACTCTCCACATCCGCCTTTTTCCATTGTGCTCTTTAATGTCTTGTCTGTCAATGTTTTAATATGTTTCATTTTCCTTACCTCACATTCATAATAATTCGTGTGTTCTCTCCCCTACCTGACAGAAATGCAGCTCTGCAAATAAAAGATAAATCTTTCGCATTTGTGGTATAGTATACCATAAGGTTTTTCTAAGGTCAACGATTAACTGAGCATACCTCCTAAAAGTCCTCCACCAATGCAAAGCGCCGCTGTTGTCAGATTCGCAGTGCTTACCACATGAAACGCCTGACCAATGACAATCGCCACAATGGATATAATCAAAATATACAAAAGCCCAAGTAAAAAGCCCCATAAAAATTTTTGTTCCTTCACCCTTTTACCAATAATAAATGCACCTAAAAAGGTTACAATTACATATATTGCAACAATTGCTATATCCGTTATGGATTCCGCAAGCTGAAATTTGAACACCAAAAATGCCAGAATTGCCAGCAGCACTCCCGTAACTGCATAGGAAAAAATCAATCCCTTTATGACTATTCCAAATTTTCTTCCAATACTCATAGCTTCACTCCCTTGCGACCGCTTTTATTTTTATCACTGCGCTCATCTTAATGAATTATATGAGAAGAAAACCGTATTTATTCCCCCTGCAGCAGGTCAATTATCTCAAACAGGGAATGATAGATCTGATTTGCCAACGGTCTGATTTCTTCTGTAGGTTCAATTAAATCAATCACCATAACCGTATACAATCCTGCTCCGGATGCAGACTTAACACCATTGATAGAGTCCTCTATTCCCATTGCCTCAGAAGGGGCTACCCCCAACTCTTCACATGCCTTCAAATAGATATCCGGTGCCGGCTTTCCATTTGGCACAGTTCCGCCATATATAATCTGGTCAAATTCCTCCAAAATCCCGGCATTGCGCAGATTTCTCTCCGCTCTCTGCCGTATAGTAGAAGTCGCCAGCCCTATCTTAATACCACGTTCCTTTAAAAAGTGAAACAACTCCTTCACGCCCGGTTTTAAATCCAGTCCGTTCTGGCGGATATCTTCATCCATGCGCTCCATTGTTTTTCCACGGAATGTATTATAATCAAAGTCCTCTCCAAAATAGGACTTCATCAGCTTTTCATTGTGTTCCTTTGTAGCCCCGGCAATCCTGTTACATAATTCTCTCATAGTAATTTCCGGTATATTATATTCTTCTCCCGTTATCATCCAGTGCTTACGGTATAGCTTCTCTGAGTCAAATATCACTCCATCCATATCAAATACTACTGCTTTTATCATATCTTCTTTTCTTCCTCTTCTTTCCTTCTTGTCCGAATCCAGAGCCAGATACAGGTACAACCAATCAGAAGTCCCATTCCTCCCAGCATCAGGGCAATGGTCAACGAATTGCTATACACAAAATATACCGTTCTTGTGACAGCATTACCAGCCTTATCCCGGCAATCAACCTCAATCTGATAGGAGCCATATTCCGAATAGCTAAGTCTCCTGGTTGCCGCACCATAATCTACTCCATTCATTCTCACCGCTGTAATCTCATCCTCCGTATTGGTAAGTGTGAGTGTAACGGCTCCTCTTTCGTGTACGTTCTCTCCATCCTTCACACCGGTAAAAATGACCTTCGGCGCTGTATGGTCAATTATAAATTCCACATTTTCACTGTTACGGTGTCCTAATTCATCTTCTACCTCTACATATAAATTATATTTACCCTCTTCTGTAATTTCGTCTGTTCCGTTATATTCCACACCGTTTAGCAAAATGCGATAAGAAATAACCGTTAAATCCCTAAAAATTTCCTCCAGTGTATCTGCCAATTTAAACTCTTGATAATATTCACCGTCACAGCTTCCCACCTTATTAATCTGCGGCCTGGTCTGGTCCACTGTAAAATGAATCTCGCAGCTATCCTGGTTACCTGCCTCATCCTTTGACACAATCTCAAAGAAATAAATACCATCCTCCTGAAATATCTGAGATAGGCTGCTAAACTTCCCGGAATTGGTAAATTGCGGCAATTGCACCTCTGTTACATTACCGTCAAGGTCTGTGCAGGTTCCCGTAATCACAACCTGATTTCCTGAATAATAGGATTCCTCCACACTGAACTGTACGGTTGCCGGCTTACTCCACTGTTCATAATTACCGGTCCCCGTTATACGAATCTCCGGCTTAGTCCGGTCTACGGAAAAATGTATTGTCTGAGCACGGGCAGTATTTCCCGCTTTATCTATTGCCGAAATCGTGACGGTATAGGTTCCGTCCTGTGAAAAGGTATGGCTCATAGCCGTTTTCTTTGCATTTACCGGAAAGCCTGTTATTCTCTCCGTGGCGGTCTCCCCATCTAGCGTTTTCTCCACCTGTATCGTTACCTGGTTGGTTGTGAAAAAAGACTCTTCACAGGTAAAATCAAGTGTCACCGGTGTTCCACTCATGGAATCCTCTGTAATTCCGGAAACTGCAACCTTTGGCGAGGTCTTGTCAATAACAAACCGGATGGGATTGGATATCGTCTGATTCCCTGCGCCATCTGTAGTAATTGCATATATTTTATATAAGCCCTCTTTTATTATCTTTCGATTACAGCTGTCCGCATATTTCTGGGAATGAAACACTGCTGCTGATGTAGTATAAGTTCTGCCGTCCAGCTTTCGGCTAATCACATAAACTGTTTTTGTCTTGTTATAAGACACATCCTGTACATCCGTCTGAAACACCTGACTGGTACTATAATGTGTGTCATTCTGAACTCCCGACAGCATTACCTTAGGCTTTTCTTTATCAATATAAACCTGTCGTTTCATTATATTACTTGTACCACAGTTGTTGATTACCTCCACCTCTACCCCATAGCCTGTTACCCTGCTTGCACTCTCTGAGGCTGTTATATCATAATCATATGACTTTACCGGTTTGTCAAAGGTTATCTTTTTAACAGTTTTACCATTTATCCTGTATATTACCTCTTTTAAACCAGACCTTTCATCTCCTACCGTTGTGTGAAAGGTAACATTCTTGTTCGTCCATTTGGAATAGTCTGTGTCGCACTCCATCTGAATGGAAGGAATAAATGTATTATAAACCAGATTAGCAGAGGTTATATTGTTCGCATTACCGAGAACATCCTCCGCCCGGATTGTAATCGGACTGTCAAATTCATTTACTCTCAAATCGGTAGGAACATAAACATAATACCGGTTACCCGCTGATTTATGGGCTATGAACAGCGGTGTATCTGCCATCGGGTCCTGTGCTTTTCCGACTCGGACAGATACCCTCTGGTCATTTACACCAGTCACCATATCCTTCACCGAAAATTCCACCATAATCGCCTTATTACTATATATGTTGTGATACCGCTCCCAAATCAGACCATTTACATCAGAATACCGGATATTCGTAATCTGCGGTGCCGTATGGTCAATATAAAAAATTATCTTTTTCTCCTGTGCTTCATTTTGAGCACGGTCTGTTCCGGTAAAGGTTATTTCATAAATTCCCTCTTTTGAAAATTGTAATCTGCGTTCCGTAAGGAATTTTCTTTGTTCACTCGAAGCATATTCACTTTTTGTCCACCCTGTTTCATCCACATCATATGCAGATAATTTTGTTCCTTTAATATCAAAGGTCTCCAATTCTTCATCCATATTGCTTCTGGTCACATGGATATTATAACTGTTGTAATCATGGTTCCGGTCAACTGCCCGGAAAGTTACCGTAACCGGATTCTTTGTTTTTTGCTGGTTTCTCACTCCGGCGGCAGCCAGCTCCGGTCTGTCCATGTCCACTACAAAGTGGATTGTATATCCTTCCTCCTGTCCTCCACCCGACAATTTTTGTTTTGCTTGATTACCCGCTTTGTCCTTTGCACGAATTTTGATTGTATACTGTCCTTGACTGCTGCACATATAATAAAACTGTGTTTCTGTTTTATCCAAGATAAGCGTTCCCGTTTTATCATCTGTTTCATGATATGTTTTTCCCTCATAGATTCGTGTTACTTCAATAGATGCCTCGGCTCCATCCACATTAAATTCCCTGATAGTATAAGATAATGTCACCGGTCTGTCATAATATGCACCATCTGCTATATTGGAGCCTGCCGCCTGGGTAATTACCGGAGCCGTCCAGTCAACAATAAATGTTACCACCGTCTTTTCTACCGGCTCGTTTCCTGCTTTATCCTTTCCTGTTATCTCCACTGTATAGCGGCCCTCTTCACCAAATAAACTGCTATTCTCAAAGTAGATGTTTCCGGTGTCTTCTTCCTCCTGCCACTCAATATCATTTCCCAAAATAGTGACAACCGGTCGCGAATTTTTCTCTGTAAGCTTTGTCACTTTAATCTGATAACTGTCTTTATTATGATTTTCGTCTTTTATGGAAAATCTCAACACCTGACCGTTTTTATCCTTATAAGCCGCATTGTTCTCCATATCGCTCCAGTTCCCATCCTCCATCCGCTGGATTTGAAATTCCGGAGCCGTCTTATCAATCACAAAATAACGGGTATGTTCGTTACTTTTGTTGCCTGCCGCATCCTGACCCTGTATCACTGTTGTATATCTTCCCTCATCTGTATATACGACCGACATAGTGCACTGTGGGTTCGTGATATCCTCCGGTTCTTCCATTGGCAGAGGAGAAAGCGGTTCTATCTGTCCAATTCCCTTTTTCATAGTCCGTACATTTACCTGTGCACTGCTCCAGTTCTGTTCTATGACTTTAAAGCTCACCCTTGCATCATCGTTGAGATAATAGACGTCTTTTCCCTCCTCCGCAAACACCTCTACCGGTTCATCCTCCTGCCTGTCATAAGAAACCTTCACATCTGTTATCGCAATTACCGGAGCTATATTATCAATTATAAACTCTGCTGTCTGCGTTGTTCCTTCATTTTTAGGATTTTTATCTTTTGCATAAAAAATAATCTTATAGCTTCCATCCTCTGCATTCGCATCAAATGATAAATTGGTATATTGGGTATAACCATCTTTTTTCCATACAAGAGACGGAAGACTCTGCTCTACACCATTCTTTATCAACGCAACGGAACAATCCTCTGCGTTATCACTCATGTTTAAATCCGTTACCCCTAATTTTAATACAAGGAGTTCTTGCTCCGTATTAAAAGACAATCCATCCATCAGACTATAATCGTTTGCATTTGTAATGGATACCTCTGGCGAAGTATTATCAATAACAAATTTTGTCTCTTCTGTAGTATTGCCGTTGCCTGCCAGGTCTTTTGCAACTGTATATACCGTATAAATGCCATCCTCTTCAAACTCAATTTCTGTCTTTTTCCCATTTTCAAATATTAATTCCGAATCCTTGTTTGACAAAGTATATTCCTTTTTTCCGTCTACTGCTACCCGTTTCACGTAAATTACAATGGAACAATCATCAAAATTCTGCTCTGTCACCGTCACTCCATATGTAACCTTTTCTTCAAACTCATTATCTTCCGAAGAAGAAGCTTCAATTTGAACCTCTGGCGCTGTTTCATCTAAAATAAATTCAGCCGTTTGTTTCTCTAATTCCTGACTGCCTTTTTTCAAATAATAGACAACATTATAAGTTCCTTCGTCATTTCCGGATGCAATGCTATAAACTTCTTCCCTCTGCCTTGTCCCCGAACTATCCGATTTATCAAAAGCAATTTCTCCCTCTTCTATCTTTACTCCGTCCTTCTCTACAACACGATAAGCAGTATATGCCTCATTGGAATTCCATTGTTCAACCTCATAAATTACTTTAACTGCTCTTTTATCAGCTACGTTACTGCCACTTGAACGCTTCCTCTCTGACATTACACAAACCTTTAACGAATATTCCGGCACACTGGCATTGTTCCGAATGCCATTTTTCAGACTTTGGGTAGCCGCAGCCACGTCTGCTTCCCCACCAACAGACTGTTCTGCACTCAAATCGGAGACTGGCTGTGCAGACACTACGGCTCCTTTTGTATATCCCGAAAACAAATTGATGATTAGTAATGCGGTCATTATATATGTAATTGTCTTTTGCTGTATTGAATACAAGCTGCGCATTACGCCATCCCCTTTCCGTCACTCCGGCACTATTCCATTTCCTTAACAGCGGAGAATTCTTCTATTCCCCGGTAAATTCATCTCCAATACTTTCCTCTGTGTGAACAACCGTTGCCTGGTCTTCCACTTCAAAGATATCCGGAAGCGGCTTCTCTTCACCGATAAGCATCCTTGTAGCTTCCTCTCCTTCGCCCAATACCGTGGTCAGTTCATTTTCTTGACTCAATACCGTAGTCAGTTCTTTGCCCAGCACTGCTGTCAGCTCATCCCCTTCACTTAGTACCGTAGTCAGTTCTTCGCCCAGCACTGCTGTCAGCTCTTCTCCTTCACCCAATACCGTAGTGACCTCTTCTTCCAGCACTGCCGTCAACTCATTTTCCTCCCCTGATGCTGCTGTTCCTTCCTCTTTCGGTAAAACGGTTGTTTCATCTTCTTCACCTAAAATCGTGGTAATCTCATCATCCGCCATCTTTTCCCCTTCTGCACCAGCAACCTCCTGCCCCGCCAGGACAATCATCTCTTTTTCTGCCCGAAACACTTCTTCTACAGGCTTACCCTGTGCCTCGTGGATTGCCGCCATAATACTTTGTTTTGGTTTTAATTCCAGTTTTTTATGTATCGGATTCGTCGTATCTACACTGTGAACCAGAACCTTGCTCACTTCCGTCTTAATTGCCTGGGTCTTCGAAATCTCTTCCGCACCCCTTGTATTAATTTTTTTAATTGCGCGTCTCGCATTCCATCCTGTGATATCTCCAATTAATTTTGCCACATCATTTTTCACAAACAGGATGATGGATAAAAGAAGAAAAAGAATGGTAAAAGCCAGACCTGCCAAAAACATTAGTCGAAACATTTTTCATCCTCCATTCTTCTCAAACAGCGGAGAAAGCTTTTGTGTAAGTTGTTTCCACCGGTAATCATTCTGGATTCCGCGAACATTTTCTCCCTCTCTATACAAGGTATGCAGTGTATTGTAATCCCACTGCTCCACATCCGTAGTCTCCGTTTCCTGCATTTTGCAAAGAAGCGATAAATGTCCGGTATACAGGGAAATACTTGTCTTATCGTATTCCTTTTCTGCCTTTTCATAGACCTCACATGCCTTATCATATTCCCCTAACGCTTCATATATCTCTGCCTTCTGGCAGTATTTCGCCTCACGCAATTCAGAATCCTTAATACTGCCAATGGTTTTTGCATCATCAGCCAACACCATTCCCAAAATAAAATTGCAGCACTCCAGTGCCCTGTCATAGTATTCTACTGCCTTATCCCTATCCCTCTCTGCCTCGGTGTCCCCTAAATGTTCATACGCCAGTGCGAGATACTGATTGTATATTGTATAATATTCTGCCTTGATGCTGTCGTCCTCATATTCCTCCAGCAGCTTCAGCCCCTTATCCGCTGTCTGAATCAGACGGTGTGCCGCCTCATCCATCTGTTTTAAATTCCGCGCATATACGATACACAACAGACGGTAATTCATCAGTTTATTGACAGAAACCGTCATGCCGTCATTTGTGGTTTCAAACCGGCTGAGATTATCCAGCAATGTATTATAATCAATGTTTAATTCTCCCATCGCCAAAGCAATTGTACTATAATATACTGCCTCGGGATGCTCTTTTTCATCCAGCATATTAAAGTAATATGCGCTGGATTTATAATCCTTCAATACATCAAAATAATCCATTGCCACATTCAGCAGCAGCGTCTGATCCTTATCAATATTCTGATACCCCTGGTCAATATAATAAGTTACCCTGCTCAAGCCTGTTTCTGCATCATCCATATAATTAATATATAAATCCATCAATTCCATATAAGCCGTATCCCGGCTTCCATCTACCTCCGTAATGGCTGTGGCATAGGCGCTGGCAGCCTCCTCATATTCTCCTTGAACGGTATAACCATGGCCCTCACTGATAAGATTTTCATAATTTTGTCTTCTCTCCCTTTCATTTCCAATATACCCACCAACCGCTACCGCCGCCGAACAGACCGTCAAAGCTGCACAGATAAGAAAACTTCGCATTTTCCGAAAACATTCTTTCCGAAACGCATCATCCAGCTCCTCATAATGCTCCAAATCATAAATCAGTTCCGCACAATTCTGATATCTGTCTTCCGGATTTGGCATGGTACATTTATTAATAATCTTTTCCAAACCACTGGATAACATCGGGTTCCAGTTCCTGATTGGCTTAATAACATAGGGCGGTTCACTGGGATTCTTGCCGGTCAGAATATGGTAAAGTGTTGCTCCCAGGCTATAGATATCCGTCCTCGCATCGGTCTTGTGAATTCCCCGTCCTCTTGCATCTCCAAATTGTTCCGGAGCTGCATACCCTCTTGTTCCAAGTGCAGTTGTATCAGCAAGACTTTCCACATCAAATTCCTTTGCTGTTCCAAAATCAATCAGCTTTACTTTGCCATCCGGTTTTAGCATAATATTGGAGGGCTTCATATCCCGGTAAATAATAGGGGGATTCATGGAATGTAGGTAATCCAGCGCACTGCACAAATCCTTCGCCCATTCGATAACCTTATCCTGTGACTGTGCTCCCTCTAACTTAAGCACTTCACTCAGAGGCCGCCCTTCTATATAATCCATCACTACAAATATGGTACTCTTATAGTTAATAATATCCACGATTCTTGGGAGCACTGGGTGGTCTACCATTTTCAGAATATTAGCTTCCATGCGGAGTCCTTTAAGCAATGTCTTCGTATCCTGCTTTTTGCTCTTTTTTATCTCCTTCACAGCCCACTGTTTATTCAAATGTGTATCCATTGCCAGATAAACAATTGACATACCGCCCTGACCAATTTTTTTCAATATTTCATATTTTCCACCCAAAACAGTGCCAACTCTCGTCATATGTTTACACCTCACCAGTATATGCACACAGCTGTCCTTCAAATTTTATCAGTTACCATGACACTTATTTAACCACTACCGCAATAACAGTAATATTGTCCCTCTCTCCACGTTCCTTAACCAGACATGTGGTTTTTTCACAGATATCCGTAATCTTATCCTTATCTGTTAATACCTCTGGTCTGAAATACTGATAAATCTCCTCCTCAGATATCATATGGATAAATCCATCTGATGCCAGAAGAAATGTGGTCTCACCGGTTATTGTCCCCCTTTCATACTGGGGTTCTACAACACCGGATGCCCCTACACATTGCAAAAGGATACTTCTTCTCGGGTCTACAAGTGCTTCCTCCTCTGTCAGCACTCCCATTTCAATCTCCTTTGCTACCAGTGTATGATCCTGCGTAATTCGATTTACTGATTGAGTAATCTGATAAATCCGGCTGTCGCCCACATGACAAATAAAATAATCCCCCTTATATATCAATAAAGCCGACAATGTAGTTCCCATCATCATTCCCTGATTATCCGCATACTCACTCAGACGGCTGTTCAGAGTCTCAATCAAATCCTGCCACTGGTCATCTACACTTTGCTGTGTAAAGGTATTCTCAGTCACCATCTGTGCAAACTGGGTTGCAAACCAGTTATTAAATGCTACCACAACCTCCTTACTTGCCAGTTCTCCCTGTTCCAGGCCCCCCATCCCATCACAAACTAGCGCAAATACAATTTTCCCTCTCGGCGAATTTACCACCTTGACAGAAAGGGAATCCTGATTGATCTCCTTTACACTGCCAACATCCGTATAATACGATGCAATTATCTCCATAACCTTCTACTTCACCCCTATAATCAATATCGGGCTCCTATAAAGGAACCCGACATCATTCTAAAACACCCAATATAACAGTACAGAAATACACTTCTATTACCTGCATACTTATCTCAATTTAAATATGAATTCTTCATCACCTAAAACAATCTTGCTGTCATGAGTTAAAAGTTCATTCTCCCCGTCATCGATTGCTTTGCCATTTACAAACGTATGATTGGTTGATTTATTATCCTTTACATAATAAATACCATCCTTATTTGTAATAATGGCATGTATCCGGCTGACCGCACTATTTCCCTTCACAGTATAATCTACACCCATGCTCGCCTTGCCAATTTTAAAATTCTGCTTGGTTATCATAATCCTTTCGTTCGTATTCACACGAACCAGATACGGATTCGCCTTCGGGACAGGCGCGCCCTTCAACATACCTGTAGCTCCAATGGTCTGGCTTAAAATGGAATTGCTTACCGCCTCTTCCTCCTCTGCCTCTATCGTCTCTGCTTCCTGTTCTTCTACAGCCCCTTCTGCAATTGCTGCCTCTGCCGCAGCCTCCTCTGCCGCCTTTAATTCTTCCTGGGTATTCTTAACAATACTTGCCCGGCTGACCTTAATGTTTTTCTTAATCTTAAGACCCGACTCCTCGTGATGAATCTCCTGCTCTTCCTTTTCCTTCTCTGCTAAAAACTCATCCAGCTCATCCTGGATTACAACACCGGTAACAGTTGCCTCTTTCGTTTTAAATGCAGACTTCTTTATTCCTTTTTTCTTAAGCTTATCAACAATATTCTGTGCGTCTTCTTCCTGGTCAGATTCCTCCACATCATCTGCAGCATCCTCTTCCTGCTGCAGTTCTTCCTCTCTTAATTCTGCAGTGTCTGCCTTATCCATTTCTTCCGTGGATATCGCTTCTTCCTCCGGCTCATCCGTCTCTTCTGAAGCCTCATCTGCCTGAACATCTTCTGCTTCAGTCTCTTCTATCTGTTCTTCCTCTTCATCCTCTTTTACTTCTTCATTCAGGAATGCCTCTGTTTCCTCTTCCGGACTATCCTCCGGCTCATCTGGAGTGTCCACCATCACTTCCTCCTGTGATGGCACTTCTGCTTCTTCCTCGGCCTCTTCCAATATTTCAGAATCATCCTCCGGCTCAGCTTCATCCGGAATGTCTTCCTCCCCGGCAGCTTCGTTTGTCAAAATGCTGGTATCACCCTGCCATTCGTCAGACTGTCCATGAATGGAAATCTCATCCTCCTCATCAAAATCGTCCAGTTCCTCCACAAGGTCAACTGCATCTTTTTCCGACCCCACCTCCTGATAATCTGCATAGATTTCAGAAGAATTATCCTCTGGAATCTCGATTCCCGAGTCATTCATCAAATCTTCCACCAGCATAAGCAGCTTGTGCAGATTAAAAATTTCTGAATTATTAACAAAGGTAAGCATTCTGGCAACATAATCGCCATTTTCGGAAGGGTCAAACCGAAGGCTGGCAATAAAACTCCTCAAAAAATGATTGATATCCACTTCTCCCTGCATATCCTCCAAAGGAATACAGATAAATTCAACCTTATAGTCGGAATCAATATAAATATAATTGCGATGTAATACCAGATATGACAATGGAATCCTGTATTCTGCCATATCAATCAATGCCAGAACAAGGCCTCTCATGGCCATCAATACCATCTCCGTATTAATCTCCTGATTAGAGAGCTCACTCAGACGAATCTTATCTGTAATGTTATAGGAAAATGTATCAAATTCCTCATCCTCATCTTCAAAAATAACAGGAACTATCCCCTGTGGCTCTTCATCCTCCAAAAAATCCAAAAGCTCCTCATCCAGTTCTGCCTCATTGTCAATATTAAAGGTCAGAAACTGTTCTTTATCAAAATTCCTTACTCTGAAGCTTACCTTTTTCATAACAACTTCCCCTTCCAAATGCCAGAATACCCATCCCGGAATATCCTTTCTTTAAACAGCTCTCCAATACAATTTTGCTGTGCTTTGTATGTATAATAATTAAATATTCATGCTCTGTCTCTTATACACATCTGACGCTGCCGACGAACTCTAGGGTGTAGA
>ENA-UAKZ01000381-UAKZ01000381.1-human-gut-metagenome-genome-assembly--contig:-NODE-381-length-17897-cov-4.650712_pt1 | contig 17897 bp, 17 predicted proteins | sample MGYA00243693_ERZ654454 | MGnify/ENA primary metagenome ERZ654454 (study PRJEB26926, sample SAMN06164508) | human gut metagenome | biome: ENVO:00009003; feature: ENVO:2100002; material: ENVO:00002003... | reverse complement strand
TAAGAGACAGGCATATACCCTGGAACAGCGGGAATACACGGAGGAAGAGGCGAAAAAAATACTGGAGACCAGGCTTTCAAAAAAATTAAAGAGTTTTGAAGAAAAGGGGGTAGAAATCATAGAAAATAATGTTAAAATAAAAAAGAGTAATGGTAAAATGATTGCATATGGGAATATTATAAAAAATGAGTCCATTGCCGTATTACAATCATCCTCTGGTAATATTCCGGAGGAAATAAAGGAGTAACAGATAGGAGATATAAATGAATACCTACGAAGAGAGTATTACCATTCCGGCAGACAGTGCTGCCAATGTGTTTGGTGAATTTGACAGCCATATCAAAAGAATAGAAAAAACAATGCACGTTACGATGATTATGCGCAATGACCAGTTAAAAATTATGGGTGCGGAAAACTCTGTCAAAAAGACGATTGAGATTTTGAAATCACTGATTGTCCTTGCCGGACGGGGAAATCAGATTACAGAGCAGAATGTCAATTATGTTCTGTCGCTGTCCGTTGAAAACCAGACAGAAACGGTGGTGGAGCTAGACAGGGATATTGTATGTCATACTATAAGCGGGAAACCGGTAAAGGCAAAAACCGTCGGGCAGAAGCAGTATTTAAACGCCATTGATAAAAACATGATAGTATTTGGAGTGGGACCGGCCGGAACCGGAAAAACATATCTTGCTATGGCAAAGGCGATTACGGCTTTTAAAAATAATGAAATCAACCGCATTATTCTTACCAGGCCAGCCATTGAAGCAGGAGAAAAACTGGGATTTCTGCCTGGCGATTTGCAGAGTAAGGTAGACCCCTATTTGAGACCCCTGTACGATGCATTATATGAAATTATGGGGGCGGACAGTTTTCTGAAGAATATGGAAAAGGGATTAATTGAGGTTGCGCCGTTAGCTTATATGCGCGGGCGGACGCTTGACAATGCATTTATTGTATTGGATGAGGCACAAAATACTACCCCTGCCCAGATGAAGATGTTTCTTACCCGTATCGGTTTTGGCTCAAAGGCGATTATAACAGGTGATTTGTCACAGAAGGATATACCGAAGGATGCAGCAAGTGGTCTGGATGTTGCGTTAAGAGTTCTAAAAAATGTAGAGGATATTTCTGTGTGTCATCTTACCAGTCAGGATGTTGTAAGACATCCCCTTGTCCAGCGGATTGTGAAGGCTTATGATGATTATGAGAACAGACGAACAAAAAAAGGCAGCCGTTCATAAATCTTGTGGGTATAACTTGATTTCTAAGCATATATCGTATATAATAAGCGGGTATATATCGGAAGTGAGATAGCAAAATCCGATTTAACACATATTGTGATAGAAAGGTAAAACATACACGGGATTATGACCATTTTATTAGAAAAGGAATGCACGCTTCCATTAGAGCTCGACTATGAAAAAATTGCAGAAGAAGTGGTATCCGCAGTGCTGGATTATTTGAAATGTCCTTATGAATGTGAGGTTAATATTCTGCTCACAGATAATCCGGGAATTCAGGAAACAAATCTACGGATGCGCAATATGGATACGCCCACAGATGTACTCTCCTTCCCTTCAATTGAATTTGAAAAAGAAGGCGATTTTTCAATTGTAGAGCAAAATACAGCGTCTTATTTTAATGCGGCTTCCGGAGAACTGATACTGGGAGATATTATGATTTCCCTGGACAAGGTTGCGGAACAGGCGGCAGCATATAATCATAGTGAAAAAAGAGAATATGCATTTTTGATTGCCCACAGTATGCTGCATTTATTCGGATATGATCACATGGAGGAGGAGGAACGCAGCTGTATGGAACGGCTGCAGGAGGATATTTTACAAAGCATAGGATATACTAGGGATAATGTACAGTAAGAGAGAAACATTCACTGGTATAAGTGTTTTCCATTTTAAGAGATTAACGGACATTGTTCGTGATATAAACAAGGAGGATAAGAATGAAAAAGCGATTACTTTTATTGACAATGTTAGGCATTACAGCTTTTGGGCTATTAGGGTGTGGAAAAAAAGATGAGAAACCGACAACTACGGAGGCTGTTACTACAGAAGAGGCCGCTACAGAGGATTCCCATGCCGGAATGAATTATAATGAGTTAACTGGTGAGTGGTCAGCGGACTATGTAAGTAAACGGCCAGTTGCCTGTATGATTAATAACCTAAAGGAAGCTTTGCCGTCATCCAGTACCAAAAAGGCAGATATTATATATGAATGTATGGTTGAGGGTGGTATAACAAGAATCATGCCGATTTTTTCTGATTATAAGGATATAGAAAAGCTGGGTTCTGTGCGAAGTGCAAGACATTATTTTATTGAGATTGCAAATGAATATGATGCACTTTATGTGCATTATGGTCAGTCCAAGCCAGCAAAGGAATTATTGGACAAGCATGTGATTGACAATGTGAATGGTCTGACTTATGATGCAGGTTTTTACAGGGACAGTGCCAGAGTAGCGCCCCATAATGCCTATACCACCGGAGAACGGATTGTAAAGGGCATAGAGGATTTAGGATATTCTGCTGATTATGAGGGAACTCATGAAAAAGTATTGTCCTTCAATGAAGAGGAAAAGGATTTGGAGAACGGCTCCGATGCCAAGACAATTCATGTAAATTTCAGCAATTATTCAAAGCCGTACTTTGTTTACAATGAGGAAAAGAAGCTATATGACCGTTATGAATATGATGCACCGCAGGTGGATGACCAGGCTGGGGAGGATGATAATATTTTGGATTTCAAAAATATTATTATAATGACTTCCCATTATGAATGTATTAACACAGAAAATGATTTGCAGGAGTTAACGCAGGTTGGTGAGGGTAACGGTTATTACTGTACCAATGGTAAGTCCATTCCGATAACTTGGAAAAAGGATGCAAAGGGTGCTAAGACGAAATATTATACAGAGGACGGACAGGAGCTCTTGCTGAACCCTGGAAAGACATGGATTTCTATCATTGGTGATGGTGAAAATGCAGGAGTTGCATTTGAATAAAGAGTGGGAAAGGGCTATATAGTATATAGTCCTTTTTATGTTGCCAGACATATGAGAAAATGGTTCATTGAGCCATTTTTGAGTATATTAATTTTATTTGAAAAAATGGAGTTGGATATGACAGATTTAGAATTAATGCGGATTGCGAAACAGGCATACCAATATTCTTATGCACCCTATTCGAATTTTAATGTGGGAGCAGCGCTTCTCACAAGAGAGGGAAAGGTGTATACCGGATGTAATATTGAAAATGCTTCTTATGGCGCTGCAAACTGTGCAGAGCGGACTGCAATTTTTAAAGCTGTTTCGGAAGGAGAACGTAATTTCGTAAAGATTGCCGTTGCGGCTAAGAATGGTTCCACAGCGTATCCCTGCGGCATCTGTTTGCAGGTGATGCAGGAGTTTATGCCGGAAGTGGAAATCCTATTAGAGCAGGAGGATAAGCTTGTAAGCTTTACCTTAAAGGAGCTTCTTCCCTTTGGATTTGTTTTATAAGAAACCGGGGATAGTATAAAAGCTAAGGTATAGTTTTGGGGTTCTTTGGTCATACTTTTCCTATAATTATTCATAGGAGGAGTTTATGAAGCGTAATATAATATTTGCAGTTTTGGCGTTGTTGATTGGCGTGTTGACTGGAGCAGGTGTATATTTTTATGCATTCTTCTACCCAAAGCAATATGTGAAAAATGAAAACGGGGATTATGTAAATGTATCGACTCCGAAGGAAGAGACATTTCCTGTCAACAAGAATACAACCTTTGAAGTTGAATATTATTATCCGGACGAACAGAGAACCTTGACAGAACAGCTTGACAGTATACCGGTGCTGTTGGGATGTGATAAAGCTGGTGTAAATGAATATCTGGAAGAATATATGAAGCATCTTTCCTATGAAGACCGGGAAAACGGACTGGTTTCCTATGAGCTGGTATCTTATAATGACAATCATATATCTCTCCGGAAGACATTTAAGAAACAGGAGTATAAGGGATATTATGCGAAATCCTTTAATGGGACCATTGTAATCCTAAATGGGGATAACAAAACGGTATATGAATATACCCAGATTACAATTAACAGCCTGCCGGAAGAATTGCAGGAAAAGGTTTTAGTGGGATATCCTTTAGAGAGTGAAGAGGATTTATATAATTTTCTCGAAAATTATTCTACTTAACGGAATAAGGAGTATGTGGTGGTATTCGATATTATTATAATTGGCGCTGGCGCCTCCGGACTTGCTGCCGCCTATAAGGCAGCAGATTCTTCCGAAAAATTGAATATTTTAGTATTGGAAAAAGAAAAAATTCCCGGGCGTAAGCTGAGTGCTGCGGGAAATGGAAAATGCAATCTCACGAACCGGCAGTTCCATGTTGCCTGTTACCACTCGAAAAGCAGGAATATACTTTCAGACTGGGTAAATCGTCATTCTCATCAGGAAATGGTTTCCTTTTTTGAACAGATGGGTATTCTTTTATATGAAACGGATGGATATTTTTATCCAAAATCAAACCAGGGGAAACAGGTTACCGCTCTGCTCTGTGAAAAATGTAAACAGATGGGAGTACAGTTTTTGTTTGAGAAAAAAGCAATGAAGCTTCACTGGCAGAAAAATCATATTTGTGAAGTCACAGTTTCAGATAAAGAAGACATAGTAGCTACATATAGAGCAAAAAATGTAATTCTGGCTGCCGGGGGACTGGCTGCCCCAAGGCTGGGAGGCGGTGATGTCGGGTATCAGTTATTATCCGGGCTTGGTCTGAGGCTTCAGCCGGTATATCCGGCATTAAGTCCGGTTTACATGGAGGATTCCCTGTTAAAGCTTGCAAAAGGGGTGCGTTTGGATGCATCGGTTACATTAAAAAATGCAGATGGCACAAGCATTAGGGAAAAAGGTCAGGTACAGTTTAATGAGAACAGCCTTTCTGGGATTGTGATAATGAATTTGTCCTGCTATTTGAATGAAGGGACTGCCACAGGGCAGGCTGCTTCCCTTTTTTTAGATGTGCTGCCGGAAATTACCTGGAATGACCTGAAACATTATTTTGTAAAGCAGCGGCAGCGGTTTCCGAAGGAAACCGTATTACAGCTGTTAAACGGTGTACTGCCGGAGCCTTTTTCAACATACATAATAAAACGGTTAGTTTTGAACAGGGACGAAGAAATAAAAAAACTTAGTGAAAAGCAGATAAACCGCCTTACTTCGGTTTTAAAAAAATTAACCTTTACTCCGGTATGCCGTCAGGATTATGATAAGGCACAGGTGACCGGCGGAGGACTGGATTTAAGAGAAATACAGATAGATACCTTTGAGAGTGTGAAATATCCGGGCTTTTATATTACCGGAGAATTATTGGATGTAAATGGGAAATGTGGAGGATATAATCTGACCTTTGCCATTTTATCAGGAATAAAAGCAGCGGAAACCATTGTAAAAAAATACGAGGATGTGGCAACATGATAGAAATAACAGGCATTAAAGTACCGGTTTGTAAGGACAGTAGACGGTTAGAGCAGCAGATAATGAGAATCCTTCATCTAAAGAGGGTTCCCGAATACCGGATTTTGAAGCGTTCCATTGATGCAAGAAAAAAACCGGATATCTATTATATCTATAATATTGGCGTGGAACTGCCAGAGGAAGAGCAGATTCTGCAAAAGATTAACAATAAAAATGTTATGTTAACTAAAGGGGAGGAATACCGGTTTCCGTCTTCTGGAACGGAAGAGATTACGCATCATCCCTTGATTATTGGTGCTGGTCCGGCAGGATTATTCTGTGCCCTGATTCTTGCCCAAAGAGGGTATGTGCCGGTTATTGCAGAGCGGGGAATGTCCGTTGACGAAAGAGTTCGGGAGGTAAATGCTTTTTTTGATGGAAAACCCTTAAATACAGAGTGTAATGTACAGTTTGGTGAGGGTGGAGCAGGAACCTTCAGCGACGGAAAGCTGAATACTCAGGTAAAGGATAAATATGGCAGAATCCGGTATGTGTTGGAAACCTTTGTCCGGCATGGAGCACCGGAGGATATATTATATGATTATAAGCCCCATGTCGGCACGGATAAACTGGCAGATGTGGTAAAAGGAATTCGTAAAGAAATTGAGTCTTATGGAGGTATCTTTTTATTTGGTACCAAGGCGGTGGATATCCGTGTTGAGCATAACCGGATAACTGGAGTAAAGCTTCTTCATAAGGATTTTGAGACATGGGTGCAAAGTGAGCAGGTCATTTTTGCAATCGGACATAGTGCAAGGGATACCTTTTCGATGTTGTATCACAATAAGCTTGTCATGCATGCCAAGGATTTTGCCGTAGGAGTCCGGGTGGAGCACCCGGCTTCGTGGATACAAAGTGCCATGTATGGAACAGGTGAAGCGTCTGCCCTGCTCCCAGCGGCATCTTATAAGCTTACCCATCAGACAAAGGACGGCAGAGGAGTCTATTCTTTCTGTATGTGTCCTGGCGGTTATGTAGTGAATGCATCTTCAGAAGAAGAACGGATTGCAGTAAATGGAATGAGTTATAGTGGGAGAGACGGTAAAAATTCCAATTCTGCCATTGTTGTTTCTGTGAAGCAGTCTGATTTTGGTGACAGTCATCCTTTAGCCGGAATTGAGTTCCAGCGTGGGCTGGAGCATAATATTTACAAAGAGGGTAATGGGAAAATTGTTGTGCAAAGGTTTGAGGATTTCTGTAATCAGAAAGCGACTACAGCATTAGGAGAGGTTACACCACAGATAAAAGGTGGTTTCTGCCTTGGAAATGTTGCAGTATGTTTGCCTGAGTTTATGAAGAATGCTATAATAGAGGGCATTCAGGCTTTTGAACAAAAAATACCAGGGTTTGCCAATAAAGATACGCTTCTTTCCGGTGTGGAGAGCAGAACATCCTCTCCGGTAAGGATAGAGCGGAATGATGCGTTTGTGTCCAATATTGATGGTATTTACCCCTGCGGTGAGGGTGCAGGCTATGCAGGTGGAATTATGTCTGCTGCTATGGATGGAATGAAGGTGGCAGAAGCGGTTATAAGACGCTATAAGCCGAAGAAAAATATAGAAAATGAAAGGAACAGGTAAATGGATGCTTTAAAGATTGCAAGAATTAATGAACTATACCATAAATCTAAGGCAGAGGGGCTGACGCAGGAGGAAAAACAGGAGCAGCAGCAGCTACGGCAGGAGTATATTGCCGCCATTCGCAGTAATATGCGTGCAACCCTTGACAATGTCAGCGTCCAGAATCCGGACGGTACGATTACACCGTTGAAAATGGTAAGAGAACGGAATGAAAAATAAAATGGAAAAACAGCAGTTACGGAAGCTCATACAGGATAAAAGGAATCTTCTGACAGAACAGGAAATTGCTGTTTTGTCGGAGCAGATTTGTACAAAGCTTACAGAGAACAGGCTGTATAAGGAATGTAAGAATATCTGTGTATATCAGGCATTCAGGAATGAGGTGTCCTGTGAACTGGTTATGACAAAGGCTTTGGCAGAAGGAAAACAGGTATATGTGCCGGTTACGGACAGAGAAAACAGAAGGATGGAATTTTACCGGGTTACGGATAGGACAGGCTGGAAAACCGGTGCCTATCAGATTAAAGAGCCGGTTTTAGATGAAACAGCATTAACATTACAGGAAAAAGCGCTGATTTTGATGCCAGGGCTGGTATTTGACCGGGAACGGCATCGTCTGGGATATGGCGGAGGATATTATGACCGATATCTGGAAGTCCATCCGGAGCATGCGACAGTGGCATTGTGTTACCGTTTTCAGGTGATTGAGGATGAACTGCCCCATGAGAAGCACGATATTATGCCGGATTTTATTTTTACCGAAACGGATATTTTTCAATAGAGAAAACTGTAATAAGGAAAGGGAGGACTTATATGGAATTAGAACAGATGGGAAAGCTTGCAAAAGAGGCTTCACGAAGCCTGCTTAAATTGTCACAGCCGGTAAAAAATGCATGTCTAGTGACGGTCGCGAGAAATTTAGTTGAGAACATGAATACGATTCTGGAGGCAAATGAGAAGGATATTGAAAACGGCAGAAAAAATAATATGCCGGAGTCTCTATTGGACCGGTTAAAGCTTACGAGAGAACGGATAGACGGAATTGCAGAGGGTGTTAGACAAGTGGCAGCGCTAGAGGACCCGATAGGAGAAGTGCTATCTATGAAAGAGCGTCCAAACGGTCTTATGATTGGGAAAAAGCGCGTTCCACTGGGGGTAATTGGTATGATATACGAATCCCGTCCAAATGTCACGGTGGATGCGTTTTCTCTTTGCTTTAAGACAAGTAATGCTGTGATATTGCGGGGCGGCTCCGATGCCATTTATTCCAATATTGCTTTTGTAAATATTATCAAACAGTCCTTAGAGGAGAATCATGTTACACCGGATGCGGTATTTCTGTTGGAGGATGTCAGCAGGGAAACGGCAACACGCATGATGAAGCTAAACGAATACATTGATGTGCTGATTCCAAGGGGAGGAGCTGGGTTAATCCGTTCCGTGGTACAAAATGCCACAGTTCCTGTGATTGAAACCGGAACCGGAAACTGTCATATATATATTGATGCGACCGCGGACGTGGATATGGCGGTAGCCATTGTAAAAAATGCGAAATTACAGCGCCTGGGTGTATGTAATGCCTGTGAATCTTTGGTGGTTCATGCAGATATAGTAAATGCAGTAATGCCTGGGCTCATTACAATGCTAAAAGAAAACGGCTGTGAGGTGAGAGGGGATTCTGCTATACAGAGATTTGATGTCGGCGTAATTCCTGCCAGCGAGGAGGATTATGCCACAGAGTATCTGGATAAAATTATTTCTGTTAAGGTTGTAAATTCCATTGATGAGGCCATTGAACATATTAATAAAAATTCTACCGGTCACTCTGAAACCATTGTAACAAAGGATTATGACAACGCCCAGCAGTTCTTGAATGAGATTGATTCTGCAGCGGTATATGTCAATGCATCTACCAGGTTTACCGATGGCTTTGAATTTGGATTTGGTGCAGAAATAGGAATCAGTACCCAGAAGCTGCATGCACGGGGACCGATGGGACTGGAAGCACTGACTACAACAAAGTATGTGATTTATGGAAATGGACAAATCAGACCTTGAATTACAAAAAATATGCTTGATAAAAGGAGAAAATATGGAAGCGAAATTTACTGGAAGTAAGGACTATGTAGCAAGTGAAGAGCTGATGGCGGCAGTGGATGTGGCAATTGCGTTACAGAAGCCATTACTGATAAAAGGAGAGCCGGGAACTGGTAAAACCATGCTTGCAGAGGCAATCAGCCAGTCTATGGACAAGGAATTATATATCTGGAATATTAAGTCTACCACCAAGGCCCAGGATGGTTTGTATGTATATGATACGATTCAAAGGCTTTATGATTCCCAATTTGGGGAAGAGGGAGTGGATGATATTGGACATTATATTAAGCTTGGCAAGCTGGGAGAGGCATTCAAGGCGGATAAGCAGGTCATCTTGTTGATTGATGAGATTGATAAGGCAGATTTGGAATTTCCAAATGACCTTTTATGGGAGCTTGACAAAATGGAATTCTATATTCATGAGACGAAGGAGACCATAAAGGCAAAGGAGCGTCCGATTGTAATCATTACCTCCAATGCAGAGAAGGAGCTGCCCGACGCATTCTTAAGAAGATGTATTTTCCACTATATTACCTTCCCGGACAGAGAACAGATGACAGAAATTGTCAATGCCCATTTTGAGAATTTGGAGGAGCATGTGTTAAAGAATGCCTTGGATACCTTTTATTGGATACGTTCTGTGAAGGATGTCCGAAAGAAACCAAGCACCTCTGAGCTCATTGACTGGATTCGTGCATTAACGCTTAGTGGTATTGACACGGAGCATTTAAGAGAACAACTGCCTTTCCTTGGTGTTCTTCTGAAAAAGGATGAGGATTTAGAGGCGGTTAAAAAAGCGAAGCTGTATTAAAAGAACGGGGTATGAAATGTTTATAGAATTTTTTTATACGTTAAAGGCAAAAGGGCTGGATATATCCATGACGGAATGGCTGACTCTGATGGAGGCTTTGGATAAAGGACTTATTGGTTCTGATTTTTCAAATTTTTATTATATCAGCCGGATGATTTTGGTGAAGTCTGAGTCTGATTATGACAAGTTTGATATGGCGTTTATGGAATTTTTTCATAATATCAAATCAGAGGATGCACTTTCAAAACAGCTTCAGGACTGGCTTGACAAGGGCGAAGATATGAAATTTGACAAGCAGAACCAGGAAATGTATTCCTACAACCAGCAGCGCAATGCAGAGGAAGTAAAACGAATGTTCCGGGAACGCTTATCTGAGCAGAACTCCGAGCACAATGGCGGCAATTACTGGATTGGTACTGCCGGTGGCTCTGCTTTTGGTCACCATGGACGAAATGTAGGAGGTATTCGTGTGGGTGAGCAGGGAGGCATGCAAAGCGCATTTCAAGTAATGAGTGAACGGAAATACCAGGATTTCCGGAATGACCGGGTTTTAAATATGCGCCAGTATCAGGTGGCATTCCGCAGACTTCGCCAGTATTCCTCCAGATTAGATGTTCCAAAGACGGAGCTGGATATCGATAAGACGATTCAGAAGACCTGTGACAACGGTGGTTATCTGCAATTAGAGTTTGACCGTCCAAGAAAGAATACGGTAAAGCTTTTGCTGTTGTTTGACTGCGGCGGTACGATGATACCTTTTATGGAGCTGTGCAATGAACTGTTTCAGGCAGTCCACAAGGCAAATCATTTTAAGGATGTAAAAACCTATTATTTTCATAACTGTATCTATTCCAAGGTATACAAGACCGCTGAATGCGAGATGGGTGACTGGGTAGATTTGGATTATCTGTTTAAACACTATGATAAGGATTATAAGGTAATTATTGTGGGAGATGCCCAGATGGCGCCGGAAGAGCTGTTTGATGTAAATGGAAATTATCGTGGACCCAATGACGGACATTCCGGTTATGAATGGTGTGAATTGTTAAACAGCAAATATAAGAAATGTGTCTGGATGAATCCACGGTATCACAAGGAGCTGACCAGAATGCACTGGATGGAGTCAGAGGATGCACTTTCTAAGCTCTTTCATATGTATACCTTATCCGTGGATGGATTAAAGGAGGCAATTACTTATTTGCTGAAGACGAAATGAAAGGAGAGGAGCTATGATGACATACAAGGATTTTAAAAAATTAAAACAGGAGAAAAAATATTCAATCGGAAAATTTTCGGATGAATTGTATGCCATAGAGGAGATGACCGGTTATGGCTGTGTACCAGAATATCGTAAAATATCGAAGGCTGAATTTAACACATTTGACATCTGGAAGGATGACCGGGAAAAAATCAAGGATATTCTGGCAAGACCGGTATTCTGCAGTGGTTATGAGGGAGAAACAGAATTTGATGAGAACAGGATATAGGTTGGAAGTTCAGCTTTAAACAGATGAAATCGTTGTTGAGGGGAGAGAATTTGATTATGAAAAACAGGAAAAGGAGAATGGCAGCATTTTTGATATGTTGTTTTACCGCATTACTAATTTTTTCAGCATGTCCGGTTAAAGCATCCGGAAATATTCAGCCGGCAGCCATGGACAATCTTAAAGTCAGATTAAAAAGTACATCTAAGCTTGTGGTAACAGACAGTGGCTATATGAGGGTATTTTATGATGGGGAGAAAATCGGTATAGAATATTATGACAATAGCTTTCATATACAAAAGAAAAAATCCCTTGCTATGGAGCTTGGTATATGGGGTGGGTTTTATGCAGGCTCTGATGCCTATTACATAGTGGAAGGCCAGATGAATACCAATGAAAATGATACGGCTGAGGTTATCCGTGTCATTAAATATGATACCAATTGGAATAAGAAAGGCACAGCGAAAATCACAGGAAATCCGGAGCTTTTCGGTGGTGAGGTACGTGAACCATTTGATTACGGATGCGTGGAGATGACCGAATATAATGGTACTCTTTACATTGTTACAGGGCATGAGGGATACGTTGATCCTGCATACAATCAGGGTCATCAGGGCTTTTTAATGATAACAGTAGATGAAGCGTCTATGACTGGAGAAGTAGCCGATTGTGATCTATGGCATTCATTTGCCCAATATATAACCTGCAAAGATTCCAATTTATATGTGTTAGAACAAAGTGAGGGTTCAAGATATACCAAGCTTTCAAAATACAATGCCGGAGATTTAAAATGTACCTCAATACCTGTACTTGAATATGGCGGCTCTCATACTTCGGCATGGGCAATTTCCTGCTATGCCAGTGTAGACGGCATGGCATTATCTTCCAATAATGTACTTTGTCTTGGTACATCAATAGACCAGTCTAAGTATGACAATGTTTCTTCGGACACTCCGCATAACATTTACCTTACTGTTACTCCAATGTCAGACTTTTCAAAGGATACGACAACGGTAAAATGGCTTACCAGCTATAGCGGCGGTGGGAAAAGCTTTTTAGGTGCAAAGATTACCAAAGTAAATGATAACCGTTTTATGGTTTCTTGGGAAGAATATAATACAGGACAGACTGCAAATACAGATGACGGACTGTCAGCAAGTATTCTCCATTACATATTTATAGATGGAAACGGAAATACGGTCAGTAAAGAAATTACAGCAGCCGCACCCATATCAGACTGCCAGCCGATTGTGAAGGGTTCAAAAATCATATACTATGCATCAAATGCCAATATGGTGGATTTTTATTCCATCGATGCCGGAACCGGTGCATTTAGTAAAAAGGTATATCGTGTAGCAGGCGAGAATGCAACGTGGAAATTAGATAATGGAGTGCTTACAATATCCGGAACCGGTGCAATATCTGTTGATACGGAAGCCAATTACAGATATCCTGTATCATCGGTTTCCGGCTGGCATTCCTATTCCTCAAGTGATAATGCATGGAAGCCAATAAGAGACAAAGTCAAAAAGCTTGTAATCGATAAAGGTATCACGAGTATACCGGAGGGTGCTTTTGAATATTTTAACAGTCTTACAGAGGTAGAGATTGCACCGGGGTTAAAAAGTATTGGAAAAAAGGCTTTTTATAGCTGTAACGCTTTGTCAAAAATAACAATACCATCCAGTGTAACAAGCATAGGCGAAGACTTTTTGTGGACAGGATATTATTGGACACATGACGAAAGCCATGTGGTAAATGCAGTGATCTATGCACCAAATGATTCCTACGCAGCAAAATATGCCGAGAAAAACGGTATTGAATATATCCGCACAGACAGTGCAGATGCCAAAGCAAACCCTGCTGACCTTTCAAAAGCCAAGGTAAGCGGCATAAAGGCAAGCTATGCTTATAATGGGAAAGCGAAAAAACCGAAAGTGACAGTAAAGCTTGATAAGAAAACGCTGAAAAAGGATACGGATTATACTGTTTCATATGTGAACAATAAAAAAACAGGCAAGGCAACAGTGAAAATAAAAGGTATTGGTAATTATACCGGAACCATTAAAAAGACATTTAAGATTGTTCCCAAAAAAGCGGCTATAACAAAACTCACATCACCGAAATCAAGAACAATCAAGATAACCTGGAAAAAAGATTCGCAGGCAAGCGGATACCAGATTCAGTATGCAAAGAATGCAAAGTTTAAAAACGGTAAAAAAACGATAACGATTTCAAAGAAATCAACGGCTTCCAAAACGATTTCAAAGCTTACGAAAAACAAGAAGTATTATGTCCGGATTCGTGCATATAAGAAAATAGATGGTAAAAAGTGTTATGGTTCATGGAGTAAGCCTGCGAAGGTAAAGTGTAAATAAGAAGTAGCCAAACGTTTGCGGGTAATGTGGGAATAAACCAATGACAATATTGACCAAATGCTGATGGAACGCCATATTCACAAAAAGGAAAGACGTTACGGTTTTCCTCACTTTAGTTGGGACATTTTGTGACCCATACTGGAACAGTGTTACGTTCAAAAATTGGGAGGATACCAAAGCCTTTGATTCGGAATTTTTTGGTCAGTCCGGATATGGAGTGTAATGCGGAGGATGCGTTTACATATTTGTACGAAGCGCTTGATAAATAACATTTCAGATTGGAGTAGAGTTTCATGACCAAAAAGGAATTTAAACGGGCGATGCAATGTGGGCTGGGAAGATGCGTACAGGAATTACATAATACAGATGATTTGGAGAAATATCGTGAGATTATTTTATGGGGCTGTACCCATAAACTGTCCTTTGATGCTCAGTGCGAAGGGACAAGAGCATGGTATTTATACAGTATGGTTCAATGCTATGCAGATAAGGATCCCTTTATTGAAGCGGCGATATCTTGTGGAGAGAAGCAGATGACAAAGGATGGCTGGTTATTTATGCAGTGTATTGAATTTCTCTCCTTTTTTGCAATGGATGGCAACGAAAGAGCATACAATGCTTTGCGCTCTTATTATGAACAGCTTTATCAGATTCTTTTGCGGAAGCGAAAGAGGACAAAGTATGGAACAATGCCGGAACGGGATAATTTTGAAGAGCTGTGTATCATCATCGTGAATCTGTGTGACACAAAAGAAGGGTGTCTGGATGCATATTTAGAGATTGTAGAGGATATCGGATATTTGATATCCAATCGTTCTTTGTTTGGAACAGATGATTTTTTCTGGTTCCAATCGGATTATGAAAGTGAATTTGGCAAAAAAAGATTATATAAGGCTTTGGAGAAACGTGCAGAAACATCAGCGGCAGTGTGGGAATATGTTCTCCGGTTACAAGCAGAAAATGAAAAGGAAAATTATCAGACTGTTGACAAGAAACATCCGCAACCTGCAGAGGATATTTATATACAGCTTGTATCAGGCAGGGTATTAGGAAGAGATATTCCTATTTTGTCTGCATGGATGCTTTCCAGAAAAGGTGAAAAACAGGAATTGTTTAAGCTCTCGGATTACTATGAAAAGGAAGCAAATCTGGAGGTACGGACAAATTTACTGCATTTACTGGCAAATTCACGGTGTGCAGATGTATTAGACGCCGCCTGTGTAATTGCAGATTCCAAGTCAGAAAACGAAGAAATGAAAAAGTATGCATTTCAGGCATTATCCTATATGAGGGATGAAGGGGTTCGGGAATATGCTTTGGAGTTATTAAAGGATTGGAAACAGTATTTCAATATAAGGGATTTGTATCATGATACAGCGTATTTTGAAGATATCATTGGGATGCTGGCAAATAATTACCAGAAAGAGGATTATGAGTGTCTTGTGTCCATTGTGAAACAAATTCCGGTTACTTATTATGGGGAAATAAACTGGCACAGTGTATATTTTTCTGTGCTTAATATTTTTGAGCGGAAAGTGGTAAAGAACCCGCCAAAGGAACTGTTGGTTTATATGTATGAACATGGCTTATGTTCCTGCTGCCGTGAGCATTTTCTCAGGGAAATGAGCCGGAGAAGAATGCTGACAAAAGATATTTTAAAAGAATGCCTGTATGATTCCAATGAGGATATACGGAAGTATGCAGAGAAGAAATTGGCAAAATGAAAGAAATGAGGATTATTGCGGGAGGAAGGATTTGAGGTGGCAGTCATATGGCAGAGCAATCAGGATATTTTGAAGAGGCTTTATCAGATTTTGTGCATGATGTGGCAAGTGGTGGCGCAATCCGGCATTTAGTGGAATCCGGATATTCAGTGGAGCAGATTATTGAGAAACTGGATTTTCCGACTTCACGGGAACGGGTGGAAAAGACAGTATACCGGTATATGACAGAATCCGGTATGCTGTTATCAGAATTACCAGTTCATGAGGAAGCAATGAAGAAGCATTTTTTGAAAAAGCAGAAAAGAGGACTTATCCGGCAGACCCTGGCAGAATGTCTGGCTATAAATGGGCAAGAGACTTCCTATATGCGATGTCCATTTGGTGGGATTATGAAAAAGGACAGGAGTATGCTTTCAAAAATGTTATCGGATTTGACCACCAGGGAGAGGGAATATATTTTGGGCGTGCCATGGAAAGAAGATGTGATGTATCACCGGTTAAACAGCCGGATGTTTGAAATCGGAGTGCTTCTGGCGGCAAATCCGGAATATGAGTATGCGTTTTACTTTCTAAAGAGCAGGGAGATTGTGGTTTGTAAGAAAGGTTCGTTATAATTTATGAAAATGTGTAAATTTTTATCCAAAATAGCCGGTTGCCTTTTAGAAGATTATTTTGTATATTAGATATGTGGTTTTTGACCATTTTACGAGAATTTATAGAACGGAGAATAGTATGCGAGTGGAACCGAATATAAATGAACTGGAAGCTTTAAAACAGAAGGAAATCATGGAACGCCTGAAGCTAAGACTTGCCGGTAAGGCAAAAGAGCTGGGGCGTCCCCTTACCTATTGCAGTATCTGCTTTGGGTGTCAGATGAATGCTAAGGACAGTGAGAAATTGGAGGGTATTTTGGAGACTATCGGGTATGTGCATTCCGAGAGTGAGGATGCAGATTTTTTGATTATGAATACCTGTACTGTCCGGGAGAATGCAAACTTACGTGTATATGGAAGGCTTGGACAGCTTAAAAAATATAAGAAAAAGAACCCGGACATGCTGATTGCACTTTGCGGCTGTATGATGCAGGAAAGCCTGGTGGTGGAAAAGATTAAAAAGAGCTACCGCCATGTGGATATCATTTTCGGCACCCATAATGTATTTAAGCTGGCAGAACTGATTGAGAATAAGCTGAGTTCCAAGGGAATGATAATTGATATCTGGGAAGGCACCTCTGAAATCGTGGAGGATTTGCCAAGCGACCGCAAATACGACTTTAAATGTGGCGTGAATATTATGTTTGGCTGCAATAATTTCTGCAGCTATTGTATTGTGCCATATGTAAGGGGCAGGGAGCGTTCCAGAAAGCCGGAGGACATTATTGCAGAAATTGCACATCTGGTGGCGGATGGTGTCGTAGAGGTTATGCTGTTGGGACAAAATGTGAATTCCTATGGCAAGAATTTAGAGGAACCGATTACTTTTGCACAGCTGCTGGAGCAGGTAGAACAGATAGACGGATTAAAACGGATTCGTTTTATGACTTCCCATCCAAAGGATTTATCCGATGAGCTGATTGCGGTTATGGCAAAATCAAAAAAGATTTGCAAGCATCTCCATTTACCGATGCAGTCTGGAAGTACGAAAGTCCTTAAAGATATGAACCGCCGTTACACAAAAGAAGATTATCTGGCATTGGTAGAGAAAATCAAAACTGCAATACCGGATATTTCTCTGACCACCGATATTATTGTCGGTTTTCCAACGGAGACCGAAGAGGATTTTGAGGATACAATAGATGTGGTAAGAAGGGTACGGTTTGATTCTGCGTTTACCTTTATTTATTCTAAACGGACAGGAACTCCGGCAGCAGCTATGGAATTTCAGGCAACAGAAGAGGAGATTAAGGCACGTTTTGATCGTCTGTTAAAAGAAGTACAGGAGATTGCAAAGGAAACCTGCAGCAAGGATGAGGGAAAGACTTTGGAGGTTTTAGTGGAAGGGTTAGACGAGCAGGATGAAAACCTGTTAACCGGAAGGCTTTCTAATAATTTACTGGTGCATTTTCCAGGGGACAAATCCTTGATTGGAACTTTTCAGAATGTGAAGCTTACAAAGGCAAAAGGGTTTTATTACCTTGGGGAACTTGTTTAATGGGAATCGGAGCAAGGAGCCAGGCATACAGAGAATGGTACAGTCTGGACTGGCAGTAATACAGCTGTTAAAATTTTAAGGAATTAACTAAGCTGAGGGGATAACTATGGAGGATTTATTACCAATAATATTTGTATTAATAATTGTAATATC
>ENA-UAKZ01000376-UAKZ01000376.1-human-gut-metagenome-genome-assembly--contig:-NODE-376-length-18175-cov-5.301490_pt1 | contig 18175 bp, 14 predicted proteins | sample MGYA00243693_ERZ654454 | MGnify/ENA primary metagenome ERZ654454 (study PRJEB26926, sample SAMN06164508) | human gut metagenome | biome: ENVO:00009003; feature: ENVO:2100002; material: ENVO:00002003... | reverse complement strand
CCCTAGAGTTCGTCGGCAGCGTCAGATGTGTATAAGAGACAGCCCCCACATCACTTTACCGACTGGCTGTCGGTCTAATATTATCATTATGACACCCTATCGTCAACCATTATTTCATGTTTGCTCCATAATGATGTCAGAAAATTAATATACTGCGGTAAAGAAACAAAAAAATACTCCATGGTAAACCATAGAGTATCCTTCTCAGTCCAATATTTATTTCCTATTTTCTCTTTACAAAAAAATCGTCAATATTCTTTTTCACATCATCATCCGACATTGTTTTCAAAAGATATTTTTCTGGTTTTAATTCTATAACCTTTTGAATACTATCCCGATCCCCTCTGCCTGTCAAAAAGATAACCGGAATATCAGCAGTATCCTTTTCAGAGCGAATCATTTCCAGCGTCTGTCTTCCATCACATACTGGCATTTCATAATCCAGTATAATTAAATCCGGCCTGTTTGACGCCAGATTCTTGATGGCAGTCAGGCTGGAATTTGCTTCCAGCATTTCATAATCGTCTTCCAGCAATTTGACAATCCTGCTACGCATAAAATCAGAATCATCTACCACTAAGATTTTCTTCTTCAATCCAATATTGCTCTCTTCCATTTCTTTATCCCTAGCGGGCTTTTTATCACTGGCAAGATATTCTTTAATCGTATTCAGAGCATTTTTGGAATCCAGCGAAGCTCCGATTTTTCCCCGTAAAGAATCCGTGCTGGCGGCAGAAAACGCAAAATATCCGGTTCCCGTATCAAATAACAGACTGCAAGACGGATGTGAACGTTCAAACAGATTTTCCAGCTGCTCCTGTGTTAACAGACATTCTTTCTTCAGTTCATATAGGTCAATTGACGGAAAACTCTCCCGAATCCGGTCCAAAAACTGCCTTGCCACATAACGGGTTACATTGATAACCATATCGTCAACCTTTTGATATTGGGTTTTCAGTATATTACCAACCATCTGCAGCAGCAAGCATTCTTCAAAAACCAAGGTCACTCCCCAATTTTCTTTCTGCTTTCCCCGATACTCAAAACGACAGCAAACCACATCTCCAAAATTTTCCCCCGCATATTGCTCACTAATCAGCTTCGCATCCAAATGGCAGATATCCTGAACCACCTGAATAATGGTCTGTTCCAAAGCATCTTTCTCCTGTTCCTGGGGAATATCCACCCATTTGCTGACTGCCTTGCCGGCAATTGCCTGATCTTCAGTCTGCGTGTGCGCAACAACCCAACCAATGCAAACACCCAGAAAATGCCGAATGGCTTCTGTGGAAAATTCTGTTTCCACCATTTCTTCCTCCAATGCCGGAAGTGTTTTATACCGAAAATTATCATGCAGACGTTTATGTATCTCATATCCTGGATAATCAATAGAGCGCATATATTCTTCTTCATGCTCAAAATGCTCTATTGCATGATTTTTCAAATATTTCACACCCTCCTGGCATGCCCACTCACTTTTTTCTTCATTTTCACTGATTCTGAGCAGCTTATCCATGGTGGAAAAAAGCAATTTATGCTCTTTATCAATAAAATCAACGCCTATCTTGTAATCATCTGTCCAAACGATATGTCCCACGTTATCCCTCCCTGCTTTCACTCATATCCTGAAATATACCTGTGGTTTTACCATTAAACTAAAACGCAGACTCTATATGGGAATTTGCCTGCAAATATCCATAAATTATATCAAAATGTATTGTAACACTTTTCAGTGATTTTCGCAATGTCCGTAACCGCATCCGTGTTCACCACAAGTATGCGCTTTTTCGCTATGCCCAGCGGCATACGCCTTGAACTGTTCGGTACGCCCGAGGTGCTAAAAAATATTTCCATTTTCACTGGTTACTGCAATTCCTATACGATTATCCCCTTTCAGTTATCCATCCCACAGGGAGTGGATTTTTTGTTTAACGCCTTATCATTGTACACTGCGTCGTAAAAGCGAAAACCGCCTGCAAAATTATAAACATCAAAACCGTTGCCAGCTAAAATGCGGCATACAAGATAACTTCTCAGCCCGCTTTGGCAGATGACATATACGGGCTTTGTTTTGTCCAACTCACCAATACGTTCACGCAGGTCATCAACAGGTATATTGATGAATCCGTCCACATAACCTCTGCTATATTCCATAGGTGTACGGACATCGAGAAGTGTTACACTTCCATCACGTGGGAGTACATTCACATCCTCATAATACCACTGCTTTACAATTCCATTTCTTATGTTCTCTATCATAAAACCTGCCATATTCACAGGATCCTTCGCTGAAGAATACGGTGGAGCATAGGCAAGATCAATCTCGGCAAGGTCATATGATTTTATGCCTGCACGAACAGCGGTTGCCAATACATCAATGCGCTTGTCAACGCCTTCATAGCCAACAATCTGTGCACCCAGCAGACGATAGGTTTCTTTTTCAAACAGCACCTTCATCGTCATCATCTTACCGCCCGGATAATACCCTGCGTGGCTCATAGGTGAAAGGATAACCTTATCGGTGATAAGTCCCGATGCTTTTGCCGTTTTTTCATTAATGCCCGTGGCCGCAGCAGTCATGTCAAAAATCTTAATGACCGAACTGCCCTGACTTCCCGTATAATGGCTGTCACCGCCGCAAACATTGTCAGCCGCAATGCGTCCCTGCTTGTTGGCGGGACCGGCAAGAGAAATAAGCGTATCGGTCTGTGTAATATAGTTTTTGATTTGCACTGCGTCACCTACAGCATAAATGTCGGGTACAGATGTTTCCATTCTGTCATTGACAACAATACTTCCTTTTATTCCAAGTTCAATACCCACAGTTTCAGCAAGCGTTGTTTCAGGAACAACACCGATTGCCATAATGACTATATCCGCATGAAGCGCAGGAGAATTTTTCAGCTTAACATCAATACCGCCATCATTCTCGGTAAACCCCTCCACCATGCTGCTAAGCATTAGCTGTATACCGTTTTTGCGGATTTCGGCATGGATAAAGGCTGCCATATCGCTGTCAAAGGGAGACATCAGCTGTTCTGCGGCTTCCACGAGAATGACATCCATACCAAGCTTACAGAGATTTTCGGCCACCTCAATTCCAATAAATCCGCCGCCGACTATAACGGCAGTTTTGGAATTTTGTTCATCTGTATATTTTTTAATCTTCAGCGTGTCCTCAACAGTGCGGAGCGTGAATATCTTATCACTGTCAGCGCCCTCAAAATTTGGTTTAATCGGCTTTGCACCGGGTGAGAGTATGAGCTTGTCATAGCTTTCAATAAAGACTGTGCCATTTTCCAAATTATTTACGGTTACGGTCTTACTTTCGGGATGAATTGCCGTAACCTCGTGATGTACTCTCATATCCACACGAAAACGGGAATAAAAGCTTTCGGGCGTTTGCAGGGTCAGCTCGTTTTCATCCTCGATTGCACCACCGATATAATAGGGCAGACCGCAGTTCGCGTAAGAAATAAATCCCGACCGTTCAAAAACAATAATCTCCGCTGTTTCATCAAGTCTGCGTATTCTTGCCGCCGCAGTTGCGCCGCCTGCAACACCACCAATAATAACCACTTTCATTTATCTCATGCCTTTCCTCGGCAGCTGCTTATGCCACCGATATTTTTTCATTTGTATAGCCTATTTTCTTCAAATAAGATATATCTTGTCCATTTTGCTTTACCATAATGATATTATTCATTATACACATTTTACAGCATCCATACAATCATTTTTGTTTTATGATAAATAATGACAGAATCCGGAATCTGTGATAAAATTTTTGAGGAAGGAGGTATTTTATGAACAACCAACATACTGGGCACAATTTAATTGAAGATATCCTGACTTTATTAGAGCTTCCCGAAAATAATGAACTGGATCTTGTCAGTCTGATTGCCAAAAAACAGCATGATGAAACAGTTTTGAAAAATATAGAAATTGCCAGTGCAATGATCAATTTTATGGATGAGATGCCGGGGGGATTTTTAATTTATTATGCTGAACATGGTGAAAAGATTATTTATGCAAACAAAGCGTTGCTTCGACTCTTTCAGTGTAGTTCTTTTCAGGATTTTCAGGAGTTAACCGGTAATTCTTTTCGGGGAATTGTACATCCGGAAGACCTTGATAGAGTGGAAATGAGCATCCGGGAACAGATTGCTGCAAGCCAATATGATTTTGATTATGTTGAATATCGGATTATTCGTAAGGATGGAACCATCGGCTGGGCTGAAGACTATGGTCATTTTGTGGAGAGAGACTCTACAGGAGGTATTTTTTACGTATTTATCGGCGATGCCACCGAAAAACACAATCAACGGCAAATGGAAAAGAATGCCTTCCTGAATGCCCAAAAACTGGAATTTGAAAAATTACAAAATATAATTAGTAAATATGATAAAGAGAAAAAATTAATTAAGCAGGAACATTTGCGGCGCCTTGAAGTCATTGAAGGTCTCAGTGTAAATTATGATACAATCTTATACACGGATTTGGATACAAATAAAGTCCTTCCTTATCGCCTCAGTAATCGCATTGAACGCCAATTCGATTATGAGCATGAACCTTGTGAATTTTTGCGGTTTGCAACCGATTATATAGATGCCTGGGTGTACCCTGATGACCGTCAGCGTGTTTTAAATGCCATTTCACCGGATTACATTCGAGAAAAGTTGACAGATAATAAAACATACTATATAAACTATAGAATTTTTGCAGAAAACATGATTCAATTTTTACAGCTTCGAGTTATAGATGTCAGAAATGGAGATCATATTTCCCAGGTCGTCATGGGCTGTCGCCGGATTGATGAGGAAATTCTTCAGGAAATGGAGCAGAAACAGATTCTGGAAGATGCGCTGAATCGGGCCAATGTCGCAATGGTTGCCAAAAATACCTTTTTGTCCAACATGTCTCACGATATGCGTACTCCTTTGAATGCTATTTTCGGATTTACCTCCCTTGCAAAATCAAATATTGATAACCAGCAGCTCACCCGGCATTATCTTGATCGGATTGAAGAATCCAGTCATCAGCTTTTAGATCTGATTGAAAAGGTTCTGGAAATTGCCTGGACAGAATCCGATGATGTCCACTTTGCAGAAACAAAGTGTAATTTAGTTGATATTGCCCAGGAAATATATGATTCTCTCCGTCCTAAAACAGTTGACAAAAACATTTCCTTTTCACTGGAATGTACAGAATTACAACATCCGGATGTCTACAGTGATCCGGATAAATTGCGTCAGCTTATCAAATATCTGGCCAACAATGCCATTAAATACAACAAAAACGATGGAAAGGTCAATCTTATCATTAAAGAGTCCGAGGAAATCTCTGAAGAATATTCCCTCTATCAAATTGTGGTTCAGGATAACGGCATCGGAATCAGTGAAGACTTTCTTGAACATATTTTTGAACCCTTTGAACGTGAAAAAAATACCACCCACAGCCAGGTATTTGGAGTTGGGCTTGGGCTTACAATTGCCAAAAATATTGCTAACAGAATGGGCGGAGATATTGAAGTCAGCAGTACCGTAGGTAAAGGGAGTACATTTACCGTCACTCTTCGTCTCCGCATACAAACCGATTCCCGTACAAATAATAAGGAATTGGATAACCTCTATACCAATTTGCCTGGCAAAAGAATTCTGCTTGTGGAGGATAATGAAATTAACCTGGAAATTGAATCGGAGATTCTTCAGGGAATTGGTTTTCTTATGGAAACTGCCTCAGACGGAAGCATTGCCGTTGACAAACTGAAACACGCCGAACCCGGATATTTTTCTCTGGTATTAATGGACATCCAAATGCCTGTCATGAACGGATACGAGGCGTCGAAAGCAATCCGAAAATTAGAAGACCCTGCCCTGTCTCAAATTCCTATTATCGCATTGTCAGCCAATGCTTTTGAAAGCGATAGGCAGATGTCTTTAGAAAGTGGGATGAATGAACATTTGACCAAACCTATCGACATTCCACTATTGTTGAATACTATTTCACACATTTTTATGGGCGCAGGAGACTGATTCCTGCGCCTTTCTTAATACAGAGATTTCGGCGGCATTGGCAGGCTTGGTAAAATGAAAGCATGAAAGGATTGTTCAAGTATTAATCATCCTCCACAGTTCTATTATTTTACAATTTAATATTTTATCCCATTTTGGACATTGTGTCTAAAAGCAATAAAAAAGACACCTTTCAAAATTTCTCTTGAAAAGTGTCCTAAATACACAAATTTTTTGTTGTCTTTTTTTGGATAAACCCCTTACAACCCTTGATTTTTCTAGCCTTACTTCTCCAAACTCTTCATCGTCGGGAACAGCAGCACATCCCTGATTGCAGCCGAATCCGTCAGCAGCATACACATTCTGTCAATACCAAATCCAATTCCGCCTGTAGGAGGCATACCAATCTCTAACGCATTCAAGAAATCCTCATCCGTTGTGTTCGCCTCTTCATTTCCCTGGGCAAGCAGCTCCTCCTGTGCCTTGAAACGCTCTCTCTGGTCAATCGGGTCATTCAGCTCGGAATAGGCATTTGCCATTTCCCAGCCATTCATGAAAAACTCAAAACGCTCTACATATTCCGGATTCTCCGGCTTCTTCTTGGTAAGCGGAGAAATCTCAATCGGATGGTCCATAACAAAGGTAGGCTGAATCAGGTGCTCTTCTACAAACTCTTCAAAGAACAGATTCAGAATATCGCCCTTCTTATGCATTTCCTCAAACTCAACACCCTTTTCTTTTGCAGCTGTCCTTGCTTCCTCCAAGCTGTGAATCTCATTAAAGTCTACGCCTGCATATTTCTTAACCGCATCCACCATTGTAATGCGCTCAAATGGCTTTCCCAAATCCATTTCAATTCCATTATAGGTAATCTGTGTGGTTCCCAATACCTCCTGCGCCACATAACGGTATAAATTCTCTGTTAAATCCATCATGCCGTTATAATCCGTATATGCCTGGTATAACTCCATCAGCGTAAATTCCGGATTGTGTCTGGTATCCAGTCCCTCATTACGGAATACACGTCCGATTTCATATACACGTTCCATGCCGCCCACAATCAGCCTTTTTAAATACAACTCTAGAGAAATTCTTAATTTGAAATCCTCATCTAACGCATTAAAATGGGTTTCAAACGGTCTTGCCGCAGCACCTCCCGCATTGGCCACCAGCATCGGAGTCTCAACCTCCATAAATCCCTGTCCATCTAAATATTTCCGGATTGTGCTGATAATTTTGGAACGCTTTACAAATGTATCCTTTACATCTGGATTCATAATCAAATCCACATATCTCTGACGATACCGGATATCCGTATTGGTAAGACCATGGAATTTTTCCGGCAAAACCTGCAGGCTCTTGGACAATAACGTAACACTGGTTGCATGGATGGATTTTTCACCCTTCTGAGTTAAAAATACGGTTCCTTCCACACCTACAATATCTCCGATATCCATTCTCTTAAATAATTTGTAGGCATCTTCCCCTAATGCATCCCTGGACACATAAATCTGGATATTGCCGCTTAAGTCCTGCACATTGCCAAATGACGCCTTGCCCATAACACGCTTTTGCATCATACGGCCTGCAATACTGACCTCTTTCCCTTCGTACTCCTCAAATTTATCCTTGATAATACCTGCCTTAGCGGACACATCATACTTTGTAATCTGAAATGGATCCATTCCATTATCCTGTAATTCTTTTAGCTTTTCCCTGCGAACCTTCAAGAGCTGGTTAATATCCTGCGTTCCCTTTTGCTGGTTCCCACCCTTCTGATTATTCTCTGCCACGATTCTCTCTCTCTTTCTACATTTATTTTTCTATTAGAATAAAAAAGGGAACAGCACAAGCCATTCCCTGTCTCAATCCTGATTATTCTTCATCCAGATTAATCTCTAAAATTTCGAACTGGAATGAACCATTTGGTGCTTCTACTGTTACTACCTCGCCTGCTTTTGCACCCATTAAAGCGGAGCCCACTGGTGACTCATTGGAAATTTTGTTATTCAGTACATCTGTTTCTGTAGAACCCACTAATTTAAATATCTGCACATTTCCATTTGACAAATCTTTAACAGTTACGATACAGCCAACATTTACTTTCTCTTTATCGACTTCATCAGAATACACAACCTCGACATTTTTAAGAATTGCTTCCAGTTCTTCAATTCTTGCCTCTATATCCTTTTGCTCATCCTTTGCAGCATCATACTCTGCATTCTCTGATAAGTCTCCCTGCTCTCTCGCTTCCTTAATCTTCTGAGCCACTTCCTTACGCTTAACAACACGTAACTCCTGCAGCTCTTCCTCTAATTTTTTAAGACCCTTATCGGTCAAAAGATTCTTTTTCTCTGCCATTAGACTCGTCCTTCCATCCTATTAAATTATACGGTATACCCGACCGTATTCACTGCTTTATTATACATGACCAATTAAACCATGTCAACGCAAAACCACCCAAAAACATGCGAAAAACATAGAAAGAGATTACGGTAATCCATAATCTCTTTCGCATAACATTTCTATTGTTCTGTTGTATCTTCAGACTTCTCTTCTGTGTCTTCCTTATCGTCCTCTGTCTTCTCTTCGGTGGCATCTGCTGCTTCTTTCTCTGTGGTGTCCGTCTCTTCCGTACTGTCTACCAGAACGGCATTTTCCTTCAAAAATTCTATAACCTTTTCTGACAAAATGGCAACCTCGAAATAATCATCCCCAAGGTAATCATATACCTCTTCCTTTGTCTCTACCTGGTAAGTGTCCATATATTCCTGAACCTTCTTATCCGTCTCTTCACTGGTAACTTTGATTCCCTCTTTATCAGCGATACAATAGAGCACCATTTTCTGATTCAGATAATTCTTTACATATTCTGTAATGCCCTCCTTAAGCTCGTCCTCTGTCTCATATCCATTGGCAGCCAAAACATCTTCATAAGAATAGCCATAACTTTCATAGGTTTGTGCTGTCTGCTTGAAATTGTTGAACTCATCATCCACCAGCTGCTTCACTTCAGCTTCATCATAACCGCTAATTTTACTGTTTTCCACAACTTTGTTGAAAATATCGCTCTTTGCCTGCTGCTCTGCACTTTCCTCATTGCTTGTCTCCAACTCTTCACGAATGGATTCCTTGTAAGCATCTATTGTATCATAATCTGTATTTTCCTTAACCAGCGCATCTGTAAGCTCTGGTGTGTTCTCAACGGAAATCGAATTGATTTTTACCTTAAAATTCACATCCTTTCCCGCAAGATCCTCTGAATTATAATCATCCGGGAATGTTAAATCAAGGGAAACCTCCTCTCCGATATTATGACCAATCAATCCACTCTCAAACCCTTCAATAAAGGTATCAGAGCCAATGGTTAAGTCATATCCCTCGCCGCTGCCGCCTTCAAATTCCTTGCCATCCATTGTACCAACGAAATCAATATTGGCAATGTCACCGTCCTCTACAGCACGGTCGGTAATATCCTCACTCTTAGAAAGACCACTTACAAAAGAATCTAATTTCTCCTGAATATTTTCATTCGTCACCTCAGCAACCGTTTTCGTATACTCAATTCCTTTGTACTCTCCCAGTTCCACATATTTGTTATAAGCATTCGCTTTGCTGTTTCCGCATCCGGTCATGCTAAGCAGCATAACACTGGCTAATACAATTGCACCTGTTCTTTGTTTCTTCATTTCTCTTTTCCTTCCTTATACAGTAGAAGCAAACCGCCTCCAACATTAAATACATACATTAAATATATATAACACAAAAGTTTATAAAAATAAAGTAATTTATAAAAGTTCACAGAAATACCATTGTTAAAGCCTTTCCGTCTTTCCTGCACACAACATTTTGACATTTCTCCATATTAATACATGATATTGTGCTTTTATCATTTACAATATCAAGATAGAGTGTTATAATAAGGTTGTTTTAGCCCAATGTCTCAATAGGAGTACATTTTATCGGGTTTATATATATGAAGGAGTATGGGTATGAAAGTAATTAAACGAGATGGCACTACCGTTTCCTATGACCGGAACAAAATCAAGATTGCCATACAGAAAGCAAATTCAGAGGTGGAACCTGCTGAGAAAGTCACAGATGAAACAATCGAATATATTATTTCCTGTATCGAAACCAAAAATCGTTCCAGGATGTTAGTAGAAGATATTCAGGATATTATTGAACAGAAGCTGATGGATGAGAAGAAATTTGTACTGGCAAAAACTTACATTATATACCGGTATTCCAGAGAGCTGGTGCGAAAAGCCAACACCACAGATGATTCCATTTTAAGTTTAATCCAGAACCGCAACAAGGATGTAATGGAAGAAAATTCCAACAAAAATGCAACCGTTGCCTCCACCCAGCGTGATTTAATTGCCGGAGAGGTTTCTAAGGATTTAACAAAGCGGATTCTGCTTCCAGAAAAAATTTCCAAGGCACACGAAGAAGGTATTCTCCATTTCCATGATGCAGACTATTTTCTCCAACCAATTTTCAATTGCTGTCTGATTAACATTGGGGATATGCTGGACAACGGAACCGTTATGAATGGTAAGCTGATTGAAAGTCCAAAAAGCTTTCAGGTTGCCTGTACGGTAATGACACAGGTTATTGCTGCCGTTGCCAGCAGCCAATATGGCGGTCAGTCCGTAGATGTACGACATCTGGGTAAATATTTGAGAAAATCCTACAACAAGTTTAAAACAAAAATGACAGCGGAATTCAGCGATACCGTACCGGAAGAAATTATTGAAAAAATGGTGCAGGAGCGCTTACAGGATGAACTCCGCTCCGGTGTACAAACTATACAGTATCAGATTAATACCCTGATGACCACTAACGGTCAGTCGCCATTTGTCACATTATTCCTTAACCTGGATAAGGATGATGAATATATTGAAGAAAATGCAATGATTATTGAAGAAATTCTCCGTCAACGGCTGGAGGGAATCAAAAATGAAAAGGGCGTTTATGTTACCCCGGCATTCCCTAAGCTGATTTACGTTCTGGATGAGCACAACTGTCTGAAGGGCGGCAAATACGATTATATTACAGAGCTTGCTGTAAAATGTTCTGCAAAGCGGTTATATCCAGATTATATCTCCGCAAAGAAAATGCGGGAAAACTATGAGGGCAATGTATTCTCCTGTATGGGATGCCGAAGCTTCCTGACACCATGGAAGGATGAAGACGGCAATTATAAGTTTGAGGGGCGCTTTAATCAGGGCGTAGTCAGCCTTAATCTCCCACAGATTGGAATTATTGCAGCCGGCGATGAAGAGAAGTTCTGGGATTTATTAGAGGAGCGATTGGAATTATGCTATGAGGCATTAATGTGCCGCCACAATGCCCTGATGGGTGTTACCTCCGATGTCAGCCCCGTACACTGGCAATACGGTGCCATTGCACGTCTGGAAAAGGGCGAGCCTATTGACAAGCTGCTACTGGACGGTTATTCCACTATCTCCCTCGGATATATCGGTCTTTACGAGGTCACGAAGCTGATGAAGGGCTGCAGCCACACGGAATCTGCCGGACAGGATTTTGCCCTTCGGGTTATGAACCGATTACGCGCTGCCACTGACAAGTGGAAGGCTGAGACAGGAATTGGCTTTGGTCTGTACGGAAGCCCGGCAGAATCCCTGTGCTACCGCTTTGCGAGAATTGATTTGGAGCGTTTTGGAAGCATTCCGGATATCACAGATAAAGGCTATTACACCAATTCTTATCACGTGGATGTCAGAGAAAGCATAGACGCTTTCAGCAAGTTCCGCTTTGAAAGCCAATTCCAGAAGATTTCCTCCGGCGGTGCAATCTCCTATGTGGAGATTCCAAATATGCGCAATAACTTAGATGCTCTGGCAGAGGTTGTCCGTTTCATTTATGACAACATCCAATATGCAGAGTTTAACACGAAATCCGACTATTGCCATGTATGTGGGTTTGATGGGGAAATCATGATAAATGATGACAATGAGTGGGAATGTCCGCAGTGTGGCAACAAGGACCATGCCAAAATGAACGTCACCAGAAGAACCTGTGGTTACCTGGGCGAAAATTTCTGGAATGTGGGCAAAACCAAAGAGATTAAAGCCAGAGTACTGCATCTGTAACATTAGATTGGTATATGGAATAACGGAGAATATTATGAATTATGCAAATATAAAAAAATATGATATTGCCAATGGTCCCGGTGTACGGGTCAGCCTGTTTGTAAGCGGCTGCACCCATCATTGTCCCGGCTGCTTCAATCCAGAGACATGGGATTTCAATTTCGGCGAACCCTTTGACAGCGATGTTATCAATGAGATATTAGAGGCTCTTGAGCCCTCCTATATCCGCGGTTTTTCCCTATTAGGCGGAGAACCCTTTGAATATAAAAACCAGACTGGACTGCTTCCCCTTTTAAAGGAGATTCGAAACCGTTTTCCGAATAAGGATATCTGGTGCTATACAGGATATAACTTTGAAACCGATATTTTAGAAGACATGGCAAAAAAATGGCCTGAAACCAATGAAATGCTGTCTTACATTGACATATTAGTGGATGGGGAATTTGTAGAGGCAAAAAAAGACCTGGCGCTTCGGTTCCGGGGTTCTTCCAACCAACGGATTATTCAGGTACAGGAATCCTTAAAGCAAAACAAAGTAATTTTATGGGACGATACTACAGATTTTTCAATTTACTAAACATTAAGTAATTGCGAAACTCTCTGTTTTCAAAAGCATAGTTTCGCAATCCTTTATTTACTAAACACAAGAAAGAGGTAACCACAATGCAAATTGCAAATGTACCAGTCAAAAAACTAAATCCCGAAGCAGTTATGCCAACCTACGGCTCCGAATATGCTGCCGGGGCTGACCTGTATGCCTGTATCGAGGAACCGGTAAGCTTTGAACCAGGTGAAACCCGATTAATCCACACTGGACTTTCCATGGAAATTCCCGCCGGATATGCCGGTCTTATCTATGCCAGAAGCGGACTGGCATCCAAAAAAGGTCTGGCTCCCGCCAACAAAGTCGGAGTCATTGATGCAGATTACCGCGGAGAGCTTATGGTGGCACTGCACAACCACAGCAACGTAACTGTCAGCATTGAGCCCCAGGAACGAATTGCACAGCTTGTTATCACCCCTTACCTGACAGCCCATTTTGAAGAAACCGACCAGCTAAGCGATACGGTCCGGGGCGCAGGAGGATTTGGTTCCACCGGACGGAAATAGCAGGCAAAACAAATCATTATATGAATATTGTATAAAAAAGAGAAGCTAAGGCAAAATGTAATCGCCCTAGCTTCTCTTTTTATATACATTCTATAATAACATCAATCCCAAATAATTCTGGCCGCTGCACACGGTGTACGGTATCCAACATTAGAAATAATAATACCTGTTGTACTGCTGCTGGCATGAACAACCTGACCGCCGCCAATATACATGGTAACATGACCAATGGAGCCGTCCTTACCGCGATAGAATAACAAATCACCTGGCTGGATAGAATTCAAATCCACATTGGTAAGTCCCTGCATCTGGGCTTCTGCCGTTCTTGGCAGTCCATAACCAAAATGAGCATACACGCTCATGGTAAATCCGGAACAATCCGTTCCATTGGTAAGACTTGTACCACCATATACATATGGGTTACCAACAAACTGAAGCGCATAATTTACAACCTCCTGACGCTTGGTGCTGGTCATTTCTGCAAGTCTTGCTCTTTCTGCCTCTTCTTCCTTCCTCCGAATCTCTTCCTCCTCTGCTACCGAAATCGCATGGGAGAAACCGTAAGAAATATCCACATATTCAGAAGAAACATAACCTTCAATATCGGAGTCCACCTTGATATATGTCCATCCGTCTACATCATCATCCTTCGGAACAACCTCATAGGATTCACCCTCCGGAATCATTGTCAGACAGTCACTGGATTCATCCTGTCCGGCACGTACATAAAGCGTTGTCGTATTTACCTTGGCAACCTTCGGACAGGTCTCCTCTGCATAAGCACCTGCCGTATCACCAAACAGCAAATAGTCATTACGGACATATCCCATGGTAATACCAGACTCAATCTTCGTCCATGTATCACCCTTTTCCACTACCAGTGCAATACCGTGAACCGGAAGACTTCCCACTCTTTCTGAATTCTCATCCGGCTCTTTCCGGACATTCACTGCCTCCTCTACATAAGCAAGGCACTTGCCCTCAAACTCCGGATATTTACATGTGGGCTCTTGCTCTTCCTCTTCCGCAACATCCTCTTCTTTGACTTCCTTTATTTCAAGATTGGAAACATATTCATCCAGTGCATATGTGATTCCAACTGACGAATCATCTAATATCTCTGCATTACTTACAAAAGCCGGGGACAATAACCCTGCTGCTCCAGCCGCCATAATTGCAAAACCTAAAATGCTTCTCTTTCTCACAATAATCCTCCTTCATAATCTGCCTTAACAGACTAAAAATACTGTATCTGTCCTTTATCTCTTACTTCACTGTTTGGTACTCAAAGTCACTAAAATTATAACAAAGGTATATTTTGTTGTCAACCGTCAAAGTCCCAAAAGCATTGGTATTTCCTTACATTTTCAAGGCAGCAATGAGCCTGCCAATTCCTCAGCCTGAATATAAGAAAAACACATCAAAGCCATGCCCTGATGTGTTTTTTCTTATATCCGAATATCAATATTCTGTCCCACCATCGGATTAACAGAACGCTCCAGCATACTGGTCAATACATCTCCATTCACCTGGTCCATATCCAATGCCTTATCCAGCAACTGTATGCCAACAGATGACTGCGTATTGGCATTTGAAAGCACTGTAGAAGACATTCCCAATCCCTGAATCTCCATTCTTAACCCTCTCTCCTTATAGAATCTATATAACAACTGCATTTATTATAGTGCAATTTTATTCAAAAAGCAACACAAAATTCCTGACAGAAAGCATCAATCTCCTCATACACCAACACATTATCCTCTTCGTTGTGAATCTCATGCCGCATACCCTTATATCTTATAGAGGTAGTCTGCTCATATCCCAAATCATGCATCCTGTATATCGCCTGATACCATTTTCTTTCATTCATATAACAAGGGTCATCCTCTCCTGATAAAAAAAGAATCGGAAGAGTGCTGTTCTTCACCTGATAGTCTTTTTCCTTGTAGGTCTGGCTCTCTAAATTCAGCAGTGTCCGGAAGCCATTGAGCGTATATGTGAATGTACATAATTCATCCTGCCCAAATGCTTCTGCAACAGACTCCTTTGCCGCCAGCCAGGCGTTCTTGCGTTTTTCTTTCCGGAATCTTCTCTCAAAGCTGCCAAGAACCATTTTCTGTACAAGAGAAGAGCGATACCGCTCCCCATGAACTGCTGCCATCAATGTCACCACTAATTTTCCAAGAGGGACAGCCTCATTATACGCGGGACAGCCGGAAACCACCAGCCCGTCAATGGCATCATCATGCTTCTTAAGATAAGAACGCACTGCTAAGGAACCCATGCTGTGTCCATATAAAATGAGAGGCAGCCCTGGGTATTCTCTCCGGATATTCTTCGTCACCTGATAGATATCCTCTACAAACCCCTTTTCCATGGATGCATAACAATAGCCGATATCTCCCTCTTCCTTTACACTCATTCCATGTCCCCTGTTATCATGCATCAATGTGATATATCCCCTTTGCGCCATCCATTCCATAAAAGAAAGATAACGCTCTTTATGCTCACACATTCCATGCACCATCTGGAAAATCCCAACAGGATTCTCCGGTATCATACAAATTCCATGAATTCTTACCCCGTCCCATCTGGATGTAAAAGAAAATGTTCTTTTAGTAATCTCCATATAACACATTTCCTCCCGATATTTTTATATTTCCACATTAAATCCCGTACTGATGCGCTTGGACACCTCCAGCATAGCGGCTTCCATTTCCGATACATCAAATTCTCTCAAAACACCAACATACCCATTGATAATAAACGTCACATTTAAATGATGCTGGAAAAATGCTTCGGAATTCTCTTTCATCCCTGCATCTACAAACTTCTTCATAATCGTATCAATTACCGCACGCTCAAATTCCCGTACCAGAGACTGCATTCCCTGTCTTTGCATTAACATTCCCAAATCATTGGAATCCTTAAAATATGTATCTGCAATCCGTTTCCATATCTCCGGTGCTTTGCGGATTGTCTCATCATAAGGATATTCATCAATAATGGAACACACATCCCTTATCAGTATCTCCTGGATAGAGTCTGCCAGATTATAAATATCCCGGTAATGCAGATAAAATGTGCTTTTATTAATATCTGCCCTTGCACAGAGCTCCTTAATTGTAATCTCGTTTAATTTCTTCTCCTTCGTCAGTTCACAGAAGACATCCTGTATTGCCTTTTTTGTTTTCCGTACTCTTCTATCCTCAGCCATTTATTACACACCTCTTGTTCATTTTTCATCTTTTAATACATTTTAGCATAATAGTAGACTTCGGTCTAGTAACTTTCAATAGATTCCTTCTATTTTTTCCTCAGACTCCGGTAAACGGAACCCTTTTTCAAATTATATCCACGGTATTGCGCAAGCTCACTGACTGTCACCAGCTGATATCCCCTCTGGTTCAGCTCCTTAATCAGAATCAGTGCCGCTTCCTTGGATGGCTCATGAATATCGTGCATCAGTACAATATCTCCATCCTTCACATTATCCAGAACCGCTTTTACCGTTTTATCCCTGTCTCTGGTTTTCCAGTCCAGTGTGTCAATGGACCATAAAATTATAGGCTTACCAACTGTATTTTGCACCTCCGCATTTGTCGAACCACCCGGAGTCCGCACAAGGGATGGGGTTTTTCCAATCACATTCTTTATCTTTTTATCCGTATCATTAATCTGCGCTTGTATTTCCTTGCAGGGCAGCCGGGTTAAATCCTTATGGCTATAGGAATGGTTGCCTATCTGACAACCGGCTTTATCCGCCTCCTTCAAGGCATCCTTATAGGAATCCACATTACAACCTAAAACAAAAAATGTTGCCCTGGAATTATATTTTTTCAGACATTGTACAATCTCCTTCGTATATCTGCCCGGTCCATCATCAAAGGTCAGAGCCACCATTTTCTTTTTCGGGTCAATAGCAAAAGCCAATACCCTACAGGTCTTGCTGTTCTGGCTCTTTATCACTTTCCCATCCTTTTTATAGACTGCTGCAATCCGATACTCATAGCTTTTCCCCTTCTTTACATTCCGGTCCGTATAATACAGCTTTTTTGTCTTTCCCAAAAGACGGTATTTGCCCTTTTTATCCTTCTTGTATAGATAATATTCCTTTGCCCCACTCACCTTTTTCCATGAAAGACGGATTTTCCTTTTTGTATAGGAGCCCATAAGCTTAGGAGCCGCCGGTTTCATATATATACTTACATATTGCTTTGCCCCGCTTGTAAGCCTGTCATTTTTCCCTTTATACGCTTTTACCTTATAATAATAAGCTTTGCCACATTTAACAGAGGTATCTGTATATACATTCTTCCGTGTGGATGCAAGCTTTTTATAACCGGATGCTTTCTTCGTACTCCTAAATATCAAATAACCACCTGCGCCTTTCACTTTACTCCAGGACAGCTTTACCTTCGATTCTTTAATTTTTGCTGCCTTCACATTCTTTGGAGCCGGAAGCACAACCGCTACCGGAACCACCTCACTTTCCACTGCCACTTGTCCGTCAATAAGACAGCTTACCCTGTAATAATAGGTTCTCCCAAGCTTTACATTGCTGTCATAACAGCTTGTATTTCCGGACTGTCCACTCATTTCTGCAATGGTGGAATATATACCCTCCATACTGTCTGCCCTTTGAATCTGATAAACACAATCCGTACCGCTAGATGCCCATGTCAGCAGCACGCTCTGATAGTCCGAAATTTCTCCCTTTAACAATAAGACCCCTTCTGCTTTTGCTGTTTTCTTCATGCATATTACGCATAGCAGCCCGAACCAGAATACCAGTATACTTCTCATTATAAAAGTTATATCTTTTCTCATTTGTATTATTACTGCCTCCTAAATTACTATAATTCTATCTTAATTCAATAAAAACTGTCTCTTATACACATCTCCGAGCCCACGAGACACTCGCTAATCTCG
>ENA-UAKZ01000372-UAKZ01000372.1-human-gut-metagenome-genome-assembly--contig:-NODE-372-length-18335-cov-5.886597_pt1 | contig 18335 bp, 20 predicted proteins | sample MGYA00243693_ERZ654454 | MGnify/ENA primary metagenome ERZ654454 (study PRJEB26926, sample SAMN06164508) | human gut metagenome | biome: ENVO:00009003; feature: ENVO:2100002; material: ENVO:00002003... | reverse complement strand
CGAGATTAGCGAGTGTCTCGTGGGCTCGGAGATGTGTATAAGAGACAGGCATAATAATTAGTTAAGTTACATAGGTGAATATATTTTTCTGCTGGATAGTATTGCATACTTCTCTTAAATAAATCAATGGATACCAAGCCTTTTCGATCCTTTGTTGCTTCCAGCATTACCGATCTAATGGCTTCCGCAAAATCAGCCCTATTTATACAGACTGGATTACCATTAGGATCTATCAAAGCTATATATTCACTATTGATACTATTTACCTGCGTACTTTCATTTAATTTCATACCATTCACTTTTAACGGACGATAGGTATGAAGCAATCAGGGGATATTTAAGTTTCCACTTTTTAGAATGTAAATTCTTTGACATAGTATTCCGCATCCGGTTTTTCTGAAACTTCTACCGGTGTCTGAAAAGTAAATCCAATATTATTGCTGTAAGCAAAGTCTATATCGTTCTTTCCATTGGCACTGATATAAATGTCAAGCATTCCATTTTCTGTAGTCGAACTTTTGTATAGTAATCGCACTTTATTAATACATTTACTGGAGACTCCTAATTGAACAACGTTCTGCAATTTGCTGTAGCCATCTAACGCAATGTAGAATAATTGGGAACAAGGAGCATTATTCGTATATCGACTTCCTACATTAAGCAATACTGAACTTGCCATATAACATTTACGACTTATAGCTACTCTATACCATTTACCATTAAGAGCACCTGTCATAGAGAATGTACCGCATCCTCCTGACTTTGCTATTTCTTTAGGGGTGGTCACTATACTATTGCCATTAGCGTCTATTCCTCTCACCTGGGTAGGTACACCACTACTTAACTCATTTTCCTTCATACCATATACTTTTAACGGACGTTTGAATCATTGTTTGTTTACCCTGTATGATATCACTATCTTCACAGGCAAAAATGATTTACGCATACATTCGAATCTCAACCGATAAACAGATTAAAGAGAATCAGCGTTTCGAGATTGAAAAATTCGCAGAATCGAAAGGTTTAAAAATAGATTTATGGGTGTCAGAACAGGTGACGGGAACGAAGTCTGCGAAAGAACGTCGTCTTGGTCCACTACTTAGGAAAATGAAGAAAGGGGATACTTTGGTTATTTCTGAAATCAGCCGCTTGGGTAGAAACTTGATGAGCATTATGTCGATGCTCAATCTTTGCATGACGAAGGAAACCTTTGTGTTGACTGTAAAAGAGAAGTATGAGCTTGGTAATAATATCAACAGTCAGGTACTCGCTTTTGCTTTCGGACTGTCAGCTCAGATCGAACGCGACCTAATTAGCCAACGAACTAAAGAAGCACTGGCCTGGCGTAAAGCTTCCGGAAAGAAGTTAGGCCGGCAAGCTGGTGAAAAAAACACTCACTATAAGCTTGATAAGAAAGCGGAACTTATTGATAAGATGCTTGCTGAAGGAAAGTCAAAGGCTGCTATTTGCCGAAAGTTGAAATGTCATTTAGTAACTCTGAACAATCATCTTGAGAGGGCTAAGTATAAATAATGTCCTATGTATCAGTCAATGTATAGAATACTTTTGCTATGTTTTATATAATATATCATTATGGCAAAAGCAGAAGTTTTATTCAAGATCATCCGCAAATGGGAAGGCGGATGGAGTGATCACAAAAATGACAGAGGCGGTAAAACCAATATGGGCATTACCCTTGTAACTTGGAAATCTTGTGGCTATGACAAAGACGGTGATGGCGATATCGATGCGGATGATCTACGATTGATTACTCCGGAAGATGTATTCAATATCTTCAAAAAGTATTATTGGGACCGTTATCAAGCTGATTTTATACATAACCAGTCCATTGCCAACATTTGTGTGGACTGGGTATGGGCTTCCGGACGTCCTGGTATCACGAGGGTACAGCAGCTCCTACAAATTAAAGTGGACGGTATCGTAGGACCTCAGACGGTTGCCAGTATTAATTTGGCTAACCAGCGCCAGTTGTTTGAAGCGATCAAGGCAGACCGGATCCGGTTTGTTGAAGAAATCTGTGAAAAGAATCCGTCGCAGCTTGTCTTCCGGAAAGGATGGTTGAACCGAATCAATGATTTTAAGTTCTTTGTTCGCTAAATTCTTGTCCTTTTTCCCACTCTTTTCAGCCTTTAGTTTTGTACCTGAAACTAAAGGCTTTTTTTATGGCAGAAGATACTAATCAGAGCAAACTGGTCACAGCACCGGAATTTAAAAAGAATGTAAGTACCTGGATGGACTCCATCATAGGCACATCAGGAGGCATCCTTTATCTCAGGACTAAAGGCACCAATGAGCTAAACCGAAGTCTGGAGAAGAAAATGCGGTATGCCGAGGGGGGGACTGAAGATGATATAAATCGTATTGCATTCAAATTCAAACAATATGGCGTATTCGTTCATTACGGTGTAGGACGTGGATATACCCGTATCAATGGCGTGGTAGTCAGAGGATATAATTTGTATAACCGGAAAAAACGTACGTATCGTAATGAGGCTATCAGAACGGCACTGGTCAAGAAAGGCTATTCCGATGCGGAAATAAAAAAGCAGAAATACCGGACTGAGATCGGTACTTTCACCGTACTCCGCAGACCGGTTGATTTCATTGACGGAGTAATCGACAAACATATCACCGAACTTGCGGATATCTCCGGGGAATATTACGGGGACAAGGCTTTCAAAAAGATATTGGACACATTTGGCAAACTAAAAATTCAGAAGAATGGCAAAAAGTAAGTCTGAGAAAAGAGGCATTTATCTGTATATTGACGGCAAGGAAGTTGTTAAGGATGTCAATAACATAGAGAAGGAATGCCGGCAGTTGACGCAGCAGCTGAAGACCATGACTATAGGTTCCGAAGAATATAACCGCACTATGGCAAAGGTACAGAATCTTCAGGGCATACTCAAACAGCATCGCCAGGAGATAAAAGGTATTACTACAGAAACGAAGAAAGCTACTATCAGCGTTGGCAGTATGGTGGACTGGTTCAACCGTTTCGGTGGTGTTATCCTGTCTGTGGTTGGTTTTCTGACCGGTTTCACTCTCGCATTACGCGCCATCAGAGATGAACGTAACAAATTAGAAGAGTCACAAGCTGGGCTAAAAGCCTTGACCGGACTTGATGATGAAAACATTGCCTGGCTGACTGAACAGGCAAAGACACTTTCCACCACCATGACAAAAGAGGGGTTACGCGTCCGCCAGTCGGCAGCCGAGATCCTCGACGCCTTTATGCTCGTTGGTTCGGCGAAGCCGGAACTACTTGGAGATAAAGAAGCGCTCAAAGCTGTAACCGAAGAAGCCATGCGGCTGCAAGCTGCGGCTAAAGATATCACACTTAATGAGGCTGTTGATTCGCTTACTTTATCGCTCAATCAATATGGAGCAGCGGCTGATCAAGCCGGACGGTTCTCCAATGTATTGGCAGCCGGTTCCCAAGCCGGATCCGCCAATATTGCCAGTCAAGCAAAGGCAATCCGGAATGCGGGTACGGCGGCAGCTTCGGCAAATGTTCCCATTGAACGGACGGTTGCGCTGATCGAAACGCTCGCTTACCGTGGTATAAAAGATGAAGTGGCCGGAACGGGATTGAAAAAGTTCTTCCTGGTACTTCAGACCGGAGCGGATGAAACCAATCCTAAAATCGTTGGGTTGGATAAGGCACTAGAGAACCTGAAGAATAAGAATATGGATGCCGGTGCTATTAAGAAGATGTTCGGTGAAGAAGGCTATAATACTGCATCCGTAATCCTTCAGAATACGGAGATGGTGAAGGACTTCACGGCAGCTGTTACCGGTACGAATGTGGCGTATGAACAGGCAGCTATTAATAGTGATACTGCGCAGGCCAGATTAGAACAGGCACGTAATAAAATGAAATTGGCGGCTATTGATTTGGGTGAAAAGCTAAATCCGACTTTGGCGGTCAGCACTAATATGCTGACAAATGTTGTAAAGATTCTTCCTGGACTGATTGATTGGTTTCAAAAGTGGGGTACAACAATAATAGCCTTCATTATCCCATTAGCGACCTATTATGCTACTCTAAAACTAATCTCTCTTTATCATACCACTTACAATGCAATTCTTCGGGGAGGAATCGCCATACAAGCTGCATACCGGATAGCTACCATTGCTTTGAATGATGCACTGGCAGGAGACTATAAGGCCATAGCCAGGCTGGTACTACAAATGCGTTCTCATAATATCATAACTCGGACAGTGGCAGCAAGCACGCTTGTTTTTCGGGCAGCAATGGAGACTTTAACCTTTCGTTTTTCTGCCGCGACTAAAGCTATACGGGCGGCATGGGCAGTATTGGGACTAAATCCTTTTGTTGCCATAGCCACAGTCGTTGCAGCCGCAGCGACCGGACTGTATATTTATGCCCAGCGCACTTCTGTAGCTGCACGTAGGCAAAAAGAGTTAGTGGATATGAATAGGGAGGCCGAAAAAAGCATTAGCGAAGAAAAGAATAAACTGGATGCCTTGCGGAAGGTGCTTGAGGATTCTAAAGAACCATATGCAAAACGAAAGGCTGCATTAGAAGAAATTCAATCCATTGTTCCGGAATATCATGCCTCACTGACTAAAGAAGGAACGCTTATCAACAACAACTCTCAGGCGTTGGATGGTTATGTAGAGAAGCTTCTTCTAACAGCTAAACAACAGATGGCAAACTCTAAATTACAGGAAGCGCTGAGCCAACGTAGCGAATGGGTACACGAGAACGGTTCGGATGCCATGAAGTTTAAGAATCTTGAATGGGAGATAAATGATCCTGTTAATATGGGAAAGTCTGTTGAGGAACTGGCTGCATCTAACGGGGTATCACCCACTGCGTATAAAGTATGGGCGGCACAGAAAAAACGTCTTGATGCCAATGTGCACTACTACGAGCAGATGATGCAGGACTATACCAATCAATTGATGGCTATTGATGCAAAATATAAAGTGACTAATAAATCTAATCCGGTCGAGGAGGATCCTGATCCGGATGGAGATTCCGAGTCTGAAAAAGAACGGAAAGAACGAGTTAAAACAGAACTGGAGAAAATAGAAACAGAATCTTTGGCAGAACAAGCTAAACTGAAAGAACAATACTTGGCCAGTGATAAGATGGCACAGGAGGAATATCTGCAATTCTTGTCTGATTTGGAAATGAAGTATTTGAATAAAAAGCTTGAAATTGCAGGTTTAGAACCTAAAAAACGAGAAGAAATAATGAACCAAATTCTCGCGTTACAGCTGAAGCTGAAGGAGCAATGTATAAAAGAAGATCTTGATGAAAAGAAACAATTCCTAAGCAATCAACAAAAAGCGTTGAATGCAGAATTGGCAGAAGAGAGCCAGCGGTATCGGTTGGGAATCAGTTCGCGTGAAGAGTATCTAAGAAAAATCCTTGAGCTACTAAAGAAGTATAAGAAGGAAATTCTAAAAATAACAGAAGACGCGACGGGTGAAGAAAAAGAGGCGGTAGATTCCTATATTGATTATGTGATGAAGGCACTTCAGAAAGCTTTTTATCAGACAGAGGAAAAGGAAAAAACAGAAGAGAAGGAAAAAACATGGCAAGAAAAAGTGAAAGAAGGCTGGGACGAAATAAACAAATATTCTGAGATTTCGAGTGAGCAACAAATGTCAACATTAGGTATGCTGTTGCTTGATATTTTCGACTTCCGAGATGAGTCCATTGATGCTTTTGAAAAAGTAGGAGAAAATATGGAAGCTACTTTCATGTTGATGTCGGGTATCGCACAAGAATTTGGAGTTGCATTAGGTAAGACTTTGGCGGGTGAAGAGGAAGCTATGGGCGAGTTTTTGCAAAATCTTGTTGTTATGGTGCTTGATACGGTTCAGAAACTGCTTATTGCTTATGTGTCTATGACAACTATTCGGAATGTCGGAGAAATGGGTATTTGGGGATTGGCAAAGGCGGCTGGTGAAATAGCCCTGATTACAGCTGCCTTTGAAACAGCCAAGTCAGCCATAGGCAATTTTTATACTGGTGGTTATACCGGTCCCGGTAACTGGGATCAACCACAAGGTATCGTTCATTCCAATGAATTTGTAGCCAATCGTTTTGCAGTGGCCAATCCGAATTTACGGCCTATATTCGATGTTATTGATGTGGCACAACGTACTGGTAATGTCGGTAATTTGACGGCTGAAGATATCGCAGCCGTGGCAGGATCCGGAAAGAATACGCATACCGTTCCTGCCAAGGCACCCGGAGCCAGTGCCACAACCACTACCAATGATCCGGCTATGGTGGCGATGCTGATAGAATGTACCCGCGCACTCCGGAAACTTAAAAGTCGCTTGGATGATCCGTTAGTGGCGGAGACTTATGTTACCGGTAAACGGGGGATCAATCAAGCGCAACGAGAATATAAAAAATTAGAGAATAACAAATCACGCAACAAGCAATGACCGAATTATACATTGATGGACAGTTGGCCGCCCTTCCTGAAGGGTTCAATATTACTTTTACTTCGGAGAATCCCTATTTCACTCGTAGTTCCAATTATTCGCTGGATATAGAACTCCCCATGCCGGCTAATCATGCCATATTCAAACATGTTAATAGGCTGGATGTGACGAAGAAAAAGACTATACTTTCCGCTATGCTTATTGTGGATGCCAGGTGCCTACTTTATGGAAGTGCGGTTTTATTGTCGGTAGAGGACACATTGGTTAAGGTGCAGCTTGTTTCGGGAAATGCAGAATTTAATCTCCTCACAAATGATACGATTTATATTGATGAACTGGATTTAGGCAGTGTTGGCTGGCCTAACAATAACCAAAATTATTTCCAACCACCCGCCAATATGGTGGGCTATTATGGTTCAGTGGACGATGTTGAAGTTGTCTGGCTTCCGGTATTCTATCAAGAAGCTCAATGGAAGAATCTGAATAATGATGTTATTTATGAATTTGGAACGAACAACTTTACGCTTTGTCCGTATGCACGCAATCGGTGCGTACAACCTTACCTGATAACTGTCATCAAGAGGATAGTAGAATACTTCGGTTATACGTTTGATACATCATTTTTCAATGATAATTTTCTACGTAACGTTTATATTTGTAGTGCCGTTACCTCCAATAAGATTGCTGATGCTCTGCCGCATTGGACCATTTCCGAGTTTTTCGATGAATTGGAGAGGTTTCTTTGTGTCGTTACGGTAGTTGATGAACGTACCAAGGTGGTGCGTCTTGTCAGTTTGAATGAATATTTTTCCCATTCTGAGAAAGAAATCATTGATAGTTCTGCATTGATCCGTGAGTTTACCGTAGAAATTGAAGACGAAAAAAGCGAAAAGGATCTCAGTTCTGGAAACGTAGGTTACGATTTGCCTTCACATACCGATGATGGTTATCTGCGTATTGAAAGGGATATTGTAGATGCAGCCTATAAGCTTGAATGTGATACTTATGATACAATGGTGGCCGCTTATAATGGAATGAATGACAATGACAAGAAAAGCACCCTTTTTGTCGTTGGTAAACGCTATTATATCAATTATAATGAGAATGATCAAAACAAACTGCGTGAGGTTAACCTGTATGCAGATTTGATACGTAATCCTGAATCTTCCGATATAGACACCTCATTAAAGATTGTACCTGCCAAAATCCTTCAGTTCAATGTTGGTGTCTACGGATCCGTGGCAGAATATACCTTGAACCGTCCTTATGCAGCTATGTATCTCAATATTCCAGCTGTAGGATATCAGGCTACTACTGTTCATCAAGAACGCTTTAATATCCAAGAAGCAATTAGCGGTGACGTGGAATTACAGGAGAAGCAAGAAAAGAATGAATATATGGAGGTGGCTATCAATACCGGCAAGTTCAACCGGCAGGATGTAACTTATAGCGGTCAGGTACATTCGTATGATTATGCTTATCCTTTTACAGACTATCAGCAGAAGACTACGGCACAGCTCACGGATTTTCTTCCGTATTCGCTCAGTCTGAATGATGTTTGTCCGGACAGTATCGGCCACCGATTTTCAATACTCACTCTATTCCACTCTGATGTACCTTATACTATAAGGTTCCATGCTAATAGGCTACCCAACGTGAATAAGGTATTCCTTATAGGTAACAAACAGTATCTATGTGAAAAAATAGAGGTAGATGTAGATGCTTATGGTTTGGACAAAACGTTTGAGGGTACTTTTTACAGGATAGAATAAAAAATCCCCGTAGCGGTTCATACTACGGGGATAAGTGTCAATAAAACGTCTCTCAAGATATGGAGAGTGAACCTAATTGTTTACTGATGTCCTGAAGAGCAAAGTTAAATGTTTCCAGATCTTTTTTGCTAAGTGTATAAACTTTGCCTCTTACTTTACTTCCGTTGATACGTTGGCTGAGCCATGCGGTACTTTTACCAAAATACTTTTTGGCAATGTACCCCAACGGGATGATTTCTGTATAAGGGGCTATTTGCTGTTTTAATGCAACATAGTTGTTCAGTTCTTCCGCTTCTGATGAAATATCCTTGTAGCCATTAATTAGAAAATCGGCTATTGCATCAACTTCTTTCTGATCCGTATATTTGCTGGTTATTTCGTCAGAGAGCGCAACATACTTCTCCATGGCATCCGGTGTGCCGGAGTGAGCGATTTCATGCAATTTTTTTAAATCATCTTTAAGTGCCATAATCATATTGTTTTTGTGCTCCCCTTTCGGGGAGCCTGTTTAACTTCATTTTTCCAATTCTTCCAAAACTTTTTCTAAAAGTGTTATCTGTTTATCTGTTTCAAGCTTTGCATCCAATAATTCATTCATTTTTTGTGCGCTCATTTGGTTTCCTGCATTCTTGAAAGTGTGTTCATACATTTTAGATAACAATTTTAACTGGGTAAGTTTTGCAACCAGTTGCATTTTTGTCTCTTTTTCCATATCTCTTTGTTTTAATGACATGCAAATATACATAAAAAAACGTTTATGTGCAAATTGCATAAAGAAAAATTTATGTATTTTGTTTTTTATGTATTTAGAGTGGAGAACATCGGTTTTCTTTGGGGCATTAATTAAAAAATTATACTTTTGTTCAAATTAGAATATCAATACTATAAAACATTGAATATGAAACAACTATTTATTTTAATCTTTGCATTGTTCTTAACCGAAATCTGTTTGGCTCAAACCAATGCAGCCACCCCACCAGAAGTTAAAGTAGAAACAATGACTTCCAATCCCCAAAAAAGAAAAGCTTCAATAGTCAAAGATGATCTGACTCCACAAGGTACACGTTATATTTGGGGAGAAAGCAGATTAAGTTTTGTCGGTATTAATCTCAAAAGAAATCATTTATTAGTATCTCTCATGGCTAAAAGTGATAATGTGGAAAATAAGTTCTATATAGTTCTGACAGCTGTTAAAAATGACACTCCATATACTGGAGACAAAGGGAGTATAGTCCTTTTGAAATATAAAGATGGGACAATATATGAAACTACAAATTGTTATGATAGCGTGACAAGAGTTACCAGCCTTGAAGGATTTGGAGGCAATTATAATAGATACGACATATCATTTATAGCTCCAATGGATGAAGAAGCTATTCAAAAACTGTCTAATGGTCTATCAAAAATTAGAGTACGACTGAATAGTACTAATTATGATGTAGAATTATCCAAAGATAATATAAGTACGTTTTTACTTGAAGAATATGCTTTGATAAAGGAGAGATTAACCACTAAATTTGATATTAAGAATGATTTCTAAAAATGATAATTCATCTCAGATTGCTAAAGCGGAGAAATAAAAAATCTCCGCTTTTCTTTTGCTGTTTCAAAAGAAACCTGCATCTTTGCAGTGCTAAATATCCATGGTGATTTGTTCACTACGTCCGGGCAGCGGTTAAGTGCTCATTAATAATGGGCTTTTTTTATGCCCATACTGAAGATATGTAGAAGTTTGCTTGTTAACAAACGCATACGGCTGTCTTTCCCACATTTTGATTGCTGCTTTACGCAGTGAACCACTATGGATGTTTAGCGACACGGGAAATGACAGCCGTTTTTCTGTCTAAACGCTAAACATCCATAGTATGAAAAAACAACCTCAAAGCGCCCGCGAACGCTATGTATCCGCGGAGAAGATCCAACAAGTATTTGCCCAGCTGGGCATTGAATTGTGCGCCGGACGTAAACGGATCCGTGCAACACAAAGTGAGAAATCCATTTCCATCTATGTCAATGGTGGGACAGTCAACATCACCTTTAATGAGAAAGGAGGCAAAGTATGATGTTCTTTGTTTACCATTTGCAGACTTATTCTCCAAAGAACCGGGCATGGCAAAAGGTGATTGATTATGTGAAGAAGTACGAGTATGTGCTTATCAAGGATGAACTTTCCCTGGATGCACTCAAGCATGAATTATGCGATATGGTTAACCGGATCAATGCAGAACATCCCAAACTGAAGCGCATGCAATACTCTGCTGATCCTCTGGATGCCGGTCGTACTACACGTATCGAGGCTCGTGTTATAAGTGGCGGATGTCCGGATCTTGTGTTCTTCCTCGATATCTGCAAGGTTCGTTCCGTTTATCAGTTCAGCGAGAAGGCTAATGTACTGGAGCAGAAAGGAGGTGAGCATGAATGATGAGTTCTTTATCACCAAGACTGTAGATACAGGTAGCGAAGGCACTAAGAGTGTTAGATATCACGTTTATGCTCGTAACTGTGATGGTGAGATTAATGAGATAAGTTATGAAGAACTAATTCGGTTTAACCAGTTTCTTACTAATTTCTTAAAAGGAGAGGAGGGTAGCCATGAGTAACCGCAAAAAAATAGGCTTCCGGGCATACAATGATGATGCTCAGGATCCCGAAGAAGATAAGCTGAAGAAAGAACAAGCTGAACGGCAGAAAGCTATAGCCGAATTTATCGGCCATAACTATTCGCCTATTGGTGATACTTCGCAGAAGTGTTACAAGACTTCTGCGGAATTAGTGTATGATCTCTCCAATATCATTGCTGTCCGTCCGGCAGAGTTGGCCAAACAACTCAGTGATGCCGGATATCGTATAGAATATCTGGCAGGACAGCCATACTGGATAATGTACGAGAAATCATAAGACCATAGTAGAAACATTTTTTTTTACATTTTTTTTGAAGGCTCTTGTCCGCGAGGATAGGGGCTTTCTTTATAGGTGGCCTTCAAAATGCTTGGTTTCTTCATGCACTGTCAATGAACTTCCTTGCAGATACTTATTAGTGGTTGATATATCAGCATGACGAGCCTGATCACGGGCAACTACTATACCGGCAGCGTTGGCCAGATCACGGATACCAGAGTCCTTCAGACTGTAGAACATATATGTTTTGGGTAGTTTCAAAGCTGTACGGACTTTATAGAAGTGATCCCGTAGTACCCGTGTTGTTATTTTCTTTTTACCGGGTTTGAAGCCGGTACTGAAAAGGTAGTCGTTTGAGTCGCTATCGAATATCTTTAAATCTATCATTTGCCTGACGATTTCATCGTTGAGACCGACCATTCCATCACGGCGGTTTTTGGATATGCTCGATGCAACAAATATTTTCTGTTCCTTCAGATTGATATCCCGTAGCCGTATGTTCGTCAATTCTTCTGGGCGGATAAAGGTGTAGTACTCCATTCGGCATACCAGAAGGAAATAGGGGTTGTTTTTACTTAAATATCGGTTTATGCGTTGCAAGTCTTCTGATGATATGGCAGAACGTTTTTTATCCTCTTCTTTGAGTGATTTTATACGTTCGCATGGGTTGATATCCATATATTGTTTTTCCACTAACCAGGAACAGAATGATGATAGCCATATCTTGTAATTGTTCCGGGTACGGGCGCTTGAATCACGGTCGAGTAGGAGGTAGTCCAAGAAATCGCTAATATAGGATAAATTGAACTGATAGATGTACATAATAGGTAATGTGTGATTTTGCATGTAATCACACAATACACGTAGTCTTTTGCTGTAGTCGGTAAGTGTACTGTCTTTGATACTTCCAGCAGCATGTAGCTTCTTCAGGTATTTGACGTATATATTAATCACGTCATCCACTTTTGCATATTGTCGCGAGTTGGACAATTCCGCCCATGGGTTCCACCCGGAACGCAGGCGTTGTGTTACACTGGTTATGATATCTGCTGCCATTTTTCGTCGCTCTGTCACTTTGCTTATACCATCGAGCATGTACTTTTTCCGCTTCATCTTCTGTTCGGCAGGATCATAACAAGTGAAATCTACATACCAGTTTTTCCCTGTGTGTAACTTAGGGAGGGTGTAGCTGACTATTGCAGCTAACGGAGAGCCTTTTCTTTGTCGATAAAACATTTTTTTATACGTTTTTCAAGTATGAAAACGTATGATGTTCAACAATCTAATATTTAATTTGTCCGACTTCCGTCCGACCTAAATAGGTAAAACCGACATAAATCGCTGATTTATATCGGTTTACCGTTGCACGGGAGGAGAGGCTCGAACTCCCGACACCTGGTTTTGGAGACCAGTGCTCTACCAACTGAGCTACTCCCGTGTTTGCGGCTGCAAAGGTAATGTAAACTTTTAAATATGCAAGAGGGATGAGCGATTATTTTAACGCTCTCTCGTCTTATAACATCTGTAAGTCCTGATACATAATGCGGTAGGCTGCTGCTTTTTTTTCTAAAGCAAGCGGATAAGCGCGCGAAGAAGAGGGCATCCGATAGAGTCGCATAGGTCTGCCATCAAAAACAAACTCTGTAAAATCTCCCACTTTCGGCTTTTCAAGAGAGAACTGTTTGCATAAAGTTTCCGTTGCTTTCTCACCTGTGGTAACTATGGCTTTACATTCCGGTAAGCGACGAAGCATGCCCTCGATATCCGTAGGTTCTACAACTTCCAGAAATTTGTCGGATGCATTGTCCTGCAACCGTCGTATGGCGGTAGCTGTATCAAATAGGGCAATACCTTTTTCTTGCAGGAAAGGGATAATGCGATCTTTGTCGAAAGCTTTTGCCGCTTCGTTCAGAAAATGGTTTTTATCATTGAAAAACAGGAGTCCTACAATCCGCCACATATCATTGTTCCAGTTCGGGTAATAAAACTCCATCGACCACCTTTTCTTTTGAGGTGGAAAACTTCCCAGCATCAGCAAACGGGCATTAGCAGGAAGAAAGGGTTCTAAAGGGTGCCGTTCGATTTCCATACTTACTATTTTTAGGATAAAAAATGTCTGAAAAGCCCGGAATATGATTCAGACTTCTCAGACGACTCTGTGATTTTCTTATGCAAAAGTATAGATTATTTCCGGAAGTTACTCTGTTATTTCCAAATTACTCATTTTTTCTGTGATGCGGAAAGGGAAGTCCGGATATTCGTACAGGCTGAACCGTGATTCGGTTTTGCCTTCCGTATAATTCCAGATACTTGCGTAGTCTTCCACATCTTCTCCCATGGCACGCAGTTGTCGCAGGTACGCGGCTATGGACTTATTCTCTACGATATAGACCTGTCCGAGCTGATTGATTATCGGGCTGTGGCGACGTGTTCCGTCGTGGTCGAAACGAAGGATGCGCTTTCCGTCTTCGGTCATTCCCACCAGATTGAACGTCATGCTCTTGCCAATGGCGGGCAGGTTTAACACGCTGCGGTCTGTGGCAAGAAACGGAAGATGATGTATCTTCAGGAAGTGGCGGATACAGGATGCAGGATCAAGTGCGGTTTCGAGCGATGCAGACAGATTGAAGGCATCTTCTTTATTCAGTTTGCCGAAACGCTTTTCTTCTTGCTGTTCCTGCATGGAACGGCTGTTTGGTGTAAAGACTGCGTTGTTTTCTTCGAAACCTTTTACAGAGAATGTATAGTAACAGACAACTCCCAGTTCGTTAAGTACCTGACGTAGGCGAGTGGTATGTCCCCGACGTGAGGCAGCTACGTTATACACAAGTTGGTTGGTAATCAGCCAGCCTGCCGATAATAATTTGCGAATACCTTCCTTTGCCTCGGGAGTAACCTCCAGTGGAGTTTGGAAATGCGTTTGAATAATGAACTGACGGATACCGATGACGGATGCTTTCTCCTTGAAAGTTCGCAGAATTTCTACCAATTCATTGTTGATACGCATTGGCAGGTAAGCTGGCAAACGCGATCCGAGGCGGATACGTTGTAATTCGGCATACTTTTCTCCTTCCGGGCGTTCCTGATTGGCTTTCCGTTTACGGGCAGCCATACGATAAACGGCTTCCAGAATTGTGTTCAGCGTCTTGTTCTGACTCATAAGGGCGTCTCCACCTGTGATGAGGATGTCACGCAATTGCGTATCTTCCTCGAAGTAAGTCATCAGACGGCGCAATTTCTTCTCCCATGTTTCTTTAGGACGCAGGGAGTCAAACTCAAAATTGAGTCGTTTACTCTGGAAGTCATACATACGCTGGCATGAAGCACAAAGCCCGCCACAAGCGCGTCCCATGGTGTCGGGAATGAGGATGGCTACTTCCGGATAACGACGGTGAATATTGTGCCCGTCGGGTAGGAGCCAGCCGGCCGCATTGGGTTTTCCGGCTTCTACTATGTCTTCACGTTCCCAGGCGCGGATTTGCCCGTAAGTTTCCACCAGTTGTGGGGAGTAGAGGATATAGCTGCGCAGAGATTCATCGTTGTACCCTGTGCTACCGGGATTTAACAAGTGCAGATAGTAAGGCGTAACGAAGAAAGGCATTCCTTTCTTGCGGGCACGAGATAACAGATACATGGTTTCAGCAGAAAGTGAATTGCCCAGAAAGCGATTTAGTTCCGTAGGGCTTTTGGCAGCCATGGCCAGATGGAAACGGAAGTCATTCCACCATTCGCTGACAAGACGGTATTTCTCTTCGTAGCTGATGCCCTCTTCAAAGTGGTAGCGGGAAACAGCGGTACGGTGCTCTATCTTCTGTATCAATGCGTGCAGAATACGCTCTTTATTTTTGGCATGGATCAGTTGTACGTCTTCGTCCAGTCCGCTGGGCCAACGCTCGGTCCACGCTTTGACGCGTTGGGGTGCGGGGAGTGGGGCAGCAGGATGCTGTAAGCGTTTGAATTGCTGGAAAATATCCAGGAACACGTCTGTTTCCACATCTTCTTCCAGGTTTCCGGTAAGAAACGCGTATAGAAGTGACAGGGTAGAAACAATCATTTGTTCATCGGTAGAAAGTTCATGGACTTCCTGGCCGTCATATTCAATCAGAAGTCGAATTTGCCTGACAACTTCACTTTCCGTATCAGCCTGACTGGTAATGAATTCCGAAATACCTTGCTTGAAGCTTTCCGTACCGTCGCTCTGTTCGGCGATGCGTACAATTTCGGGAAGTTCATTTCGATAAAGTTGCTTCAACTGGGATAAAGTGAGTGCAAGCATTTTCTTTTGTTTCATAAGCGGTTGTTTTTTAATGATTAATACTGAAATAGTTGCGAGCTGCGAACTGCAAACAATAAACTACGAGCTACAAATTACGAGCTACGAGTTACAAATTATAAGCTACAGATAACTCTGATAGCCTGAAAGGCTTCCATTATATAGCGTAGGGCATCGCCCTACGTAAATAGTATATATTTCTCAATAAGCCCTGAAAGGGCGAAATCGAGTTAGTTGCCTTTATTTCGCCCTTTCAGGGCTCAGAGACAGGTAATTCAATCCGTAGGGCGATGCCCTACGCTATATAATGAAAGCCTTTCAGGCTGCCTGACTTATTGAGCCTAAATCAAGCTATTTGAATTCTCAAATCTTCTGAATTATGAAATCTTCTGAATAATCAGATTACTTGAACTAATAGGTTTTGAACTATCAACTTATCAGAGTTTTTTTAACTTACCCAGTGAATGGTTTGTCACTGATAGCTTGTAGCCTGTGGCTTAGCGGATAAAGCCCGCTATATCTTACAACAATCTCTTTGCATAAAGTGTTGTTGCTCCTTCGAGCAAAAAAGTTGCATAAAAATAACAAAAAAAGGCGAGGAAATCATTTCTCGCCCTTTCTATTGATTATTTCTTTAGAAAACTTTTTCTTTTGATAACAGTTTTTGTCTGATAGATATTTCAAACTTATTTCTCTTCCGTGGCTTTGTTTTTCGGTTCTTTTTTAGCCAGTAATACAACGTTGTACACGTATTCTGTCATCCACTGCTCGGAGTATCCCAGACGCTCTTTGTATTGGCGGACTGCCATAGCCGTCTTATGTACATCGTCCTTTTTCCATACGGTTTTGGTGCAGACGTCATGTACGGTCTTTTCGGTCATACTGCGCAGTGCACCTTTAAAAACAGAGGGCACGCGAAACTTCCATTGCATCAAGTTACCCATCAACATCATCAGGTCTTGTGAGAAACCTTGATACATAAACAAGTATGCCTGCACATCATTCTGCGTGCGGCAATGCTTCTTTACGGAAGCGTCGATTTCCTTGAAGAAGTTTTCACTCAGTCCATAGTCCTGCATCAGCATTTTGCGTGAAGCAGTCTTTTCGGCTTGTCCCAGTCGTCCGCCCTGAGTCGGTATTTTGAACAGGCGTTTGAAGTTGGCTACATCCGGCACGAAACGAATGTTCGTAATGCCTAGATTAGCGGCAATCACGGACTGGAAATAAACACGTGTCAGTGACACGAAATCTTCCACGTTTTTGGAGGAAGTACCCTCGGAATTCTTTTTAAATAGTTTGGCAAATATACCCATCTTATTTATGTTTTATGATTTATGATTTATAATTGCCGGGGCAATTGCGATTGCAAAAGTACGAAATAAGTTGATTTACACCAACAATTGTATAAATCATAATTTATAAATCATAAATCTCTTACCAGCACTCCACGTCATTTTCTACCTCTTTGAGGCGGTCTTTTGTGAAAACAGGGTCTTTGATACCCGCCCGTTTCTGTGCACGGTAGTCTTCCAGCAGTTTGAAAGCGTATTTACCGAGCAGGCTGATGGCAATCAGGTTACAGAGCGCCATCAATCCCATGGTGACATCTGCCAGACTCCAGGCCACATCCAGTGCGGCGAGGGCACCAAATAGCACCATACCACCTACCAGAATACGGTAGATGTTCAATATCCATTTCTTACGGGTAAGATAACGTACATTGGCTTCTCCATAATAATAATTACCCAGAATGCTGCTGAAGGCGAAGAAAAACAAAGCAATAGCAACAAAAATACTTCCTGCCGAACCAATCTCGTTCGTCAGCGCCTGTTGCGTAAGTTGTACTCCATTGGTAGAGCCGTCCAGTGGCGCACCGCTGAAAAGTATAATGAACGCGGTGCAGGTACATATAATTAATGTATCGGTGAAAACGCCCAAGGTCTGTATCAGCCCCTGCTTTACGGGATGTGTGACGTGTGCGGTGGCTGCCACATTGGGAGCGGAACCCATACCGGCTTCATTGCTGAACAATCCCCGCTTGATACCTTGCATCAATGCAATACCTACACCACCACCCAATGCCTGTTGCCAGCCGAAGGCATGGCTAACAATGAGTTTGATAACGGCAGGAAGTTCAGTGATATTGATAGCTACAATGATCAGTGCCAAAGCAATATATCCCAATGCCATAACGGGAACAATAATGCTGCTTACTTTAGCAATGCGCTGTACACCACCGAAGATAATAAGCAGCGTGGCTATGGTAATAACCCCTCCTACGATGGCGTGGTCGAAACCGAATGCATGTTCAAAAGCTGCACACAGCGTATTGCTTTGTACGGAGTTGAAGGCGAAGCCGAAAGTGATCGTAATGAGTACGGCAAACACAGTACCCATCCACGGTTGTTTCAATCCTTTTCGCATATAATAAGCGGGACCGCCAATGAAAGAGTCTTTGCCTCTTACCTTATATAATTGTGCCAATGTGGATTCTACGAATGAACTGGCAGCACCAAACAGGGCAATGACCCACATCCAGAACACTGCTCCCGGCCCGCCTACAGCGATGGCAGTGGCCACACCCGCCAGATTGCCCGTACCTACACGGCTGGCAATGGAGATGGCAAATGCCTGGAATGAAGAGATATGCTTTTCACCCGGTTTTCCGTTCGTTCCTGCCGAATCACCCAGTAAACGTACCATTTCACCTATCATGCGGAACTGTACGAAGCGGGTTTTCAGCGTGAACCAAAAGGCACATCCCAAAAGCAGAGCGATAAGGATATAAGTCCAGAGAATATCGTTGATTGAATTGATTATATTCATGCTATATTGTTTAATATTTACTTGTTTAATGATAAACTGTCGGTTCTTCTGTCTGAATTTATTCTGTCTCTTATACACATCTCCGAGCCCACGAGACACTCGCTAATCTC
>ENA-UAKZ01000370-UAKZ01000370.1-human-gut-metagenome-genome-assembly--contig:-NODE-370-length-18363-cov-6.369838_pt1 | contig 18363 bp, 16 predicted proteins | sample MGYA00243693_ERZ654454 | MGnify/ENA primary metagenome ERZ654454 (study PRJEB26926, sample SAMN06164508) | human gut metagenome | biome: ENVO:00009003; feature: ENVO:2100002; material: ENVO:00002003... | reverse complement strand
CACCCTAGAGTTCGTCGGCAGCGTCAGATGTGTATAAGAGACAGATCCAACAAAGGTATATTTTGGAGAAAAGGCAGTGGGAAAGGCATTGCCAACTGAACTAGCCAAAATCGGAAAAACAGTAATGCTTGCCTATGGCGGTGGTTCGGTAAAACGCAGTGGTGTCTACGATGAAATCTGCGGTTATCTAAAGGATGCAGGCAAGGAAATCGTTGATTTTTCCGGTATTATGCCGAATCCTACTTATAAAAAGGTGCAGGAGGGAGCAGCACTTGCAAAAGAAAAAGGTGTTGACTTTATTTTAGCTGTAGGAGGCGGTTCGGTTATTGACTGCTGTAAGATTATAGCGGCACAGGCTGTGACGGATAAAGATATTTGGGAAATGGAATTTAAGGAGCATGTGTATCCTGCCGATTTTCTGCCAATGGGAGCAGTGGTTACTGCATCCGGCACCGGTGCGGAGATGAATAACGGTGCAGTGATTACAAACGAGGATACAAAGGAAAAGGCAGGCGTTTTGGGAGCATATGCCAGCTTTGCCGTACTGGATCCCGCGTACACCATGTCACTTCCAGCAAAGCAGGTGATTTCGGGAGCTTTTGATACCTTAAGCCATAGTATGGAAACATATCTTGGCTCTCCCCGTGATATTACCTTGTCAGATGAAATCGCAGAGGCAGTCATGCGTAATGTGATTCGAAATATCCGTGTGCTTTTAAAGGATATAAATAACTGGGAAGCAAGAAGTGAATTGATGTGGGCATCTGCTATGGCAGAAAACGGTATTTTAAAGATTGGAAAGGTGACAGATTTCCAGGCACATCAGATTGAGCATCAGCTGGGTGCATATACAGACTGTAATCATGGACAGGGACTGGCAGTGATTCATCCAGTTCTCTATCGGCATATGTATAAAGACAGCATAAAGCAGTTTGCACGCATGGCAGAGAAGGTATGGGAGATTTCGGCAGAAGGAAAATCACAGGAGGAGCTGGCAGAAGAAGGAATTCAGGCACTTGCTGACTTTGTCCGTGAAATTGGACTTCCATCCACATTTACAGAAATGGGAATTACGGATAAGAGTGTACTGAAGAAGGTTGCCGATACCTGCAATCTTACGGCAGGCTGCTGCAGGAAGCTTTCCAGAGAGGAAGTTCTTGAGATTCTGGAAGAATGCTGGTAGTAAAAAAGGAATAGAAGGATGAGGGAAAGGGATAGCAAAGATTATCATAGGAAATGGAGGAATCGTTATGGAGTATGTAACTTTAAATAATGGGATTGAAATGCCGATATTAGGATACGGTGTATATCAGGTAAAAGGTGAGGAATGTGAGCGTTGTGTACTGGACGCAATCAGCGTTGGCTATCGTGCTATTGATACTGCACAGTCCTACGGAAATGAGGAAGAGGTAGGAAATGCAATTCGTAAATGCAGCGTTCCCCGTGAAGAATTGTTTATCACAACAAAGGTGTGGATTAGTAATGGAGGTTATGGGAATGCAAAAGCTTCTCTTCAGGAATCCTTGCAAAAGTTACAAACGGAATATATTGATCTTGTGCTGATTCACCAGCCGTTTAATGATTATTACGGGACCTATCGTGCCATGGAGCAAGCTTATAAGGAAGGATGGATTCGTGCCATCGGAGTGTCTAATTTCTATCCGGACAGGTTGATTGATTTATGTAATTTTGTGGAGGTAAAGCCAGCAGTGAATCAGGTGGAAACACATGTATTCCAGCAGCAGAAGCAGGCACACAATTATATGGTCAAATATGGTGTACAGCATGAATCATGGGGACCGTTTGCTGAGGGACGTAGAGATTTTTTTACCAATTCGGTATTGGCGGGAATCGGAGAAAAGTATCAAAAAAGTGTTGCACAGATTGCTCTTCGTTTCCTGATTCAGAGTGATGTGGTAGTGATTCCGAAATCCACGCACAAAGAGCGTATGATGCAGAACATTGATGTGTTTGATTTTGTTTTGACAGATGAGGATATGGCGATTATTCAGACATTAGATGAGAGGGAAAGCCTGTTTTTCTCCCATTATGATCCGGAGACGGTAGAAATGCTTACCAGTCTGCATAGATAAAGGTGATTAGATGAAACGATCGGGCATGGGCAGTACACAAACCCACATGTTACGGCAATCGTATAATAACAAAGAATATTTTACAGGAGGTGCGGATGATGGAATTCCGTGATAAGGAATATGATGTTTTTCGGATGTTTGATAAACAGTGGGGGCTGGCAACAGCGGGAACCATAGCGGATTATGACGGGTGTACTATTGGATGGGGAAGCCTTGGCGATATCTGGGGACGTGCCGGAAGTGGACGGTCTATTGTAACAATCTATGTGAATCCCATGCGGTATACCAGCGAGTACCTGCTGAAGAACGATACATTTACGGTGTCCTTCTTTGATGAGGAGTACAGAAAGGATTTGGGAATCCTCGGCACAAAATCAAAGCGAGATGTGGATAAGTTCGCAATGACAGAACTGACCCCACAGCAGCATGGAGAGAGCGTTATTTTCAAAGAGGCAACGCTGACTTTCGTATGCCGGAAGATTTATTGGGATCAGTTTCGCCCGGAAAATCTTGATGCGGAGATTATGGAACAGATTTATTCTGACCGACCACTTCACTATCAGTTTATCGGGGAAATTATTGAAGTCATAGACCTGCGGCAGTAGAAGTGATTTTATCCATCACAGAAAGAAGGTGACCATAATGAAACGCTCGCTTACAGTATTTTTTTTGATTCTCTTGATTGCCGCCATTCTGATAGCGTGCCGCCAGATGGATTCATCTACTGAAGTGTCCAATCCGGGGGATGCTGGGACGGAACAGGGAAAACAGGATGTACCTGCAACTGTTGAGTCGGAAACCTCTGAAATAGCAGAAAGTGACGAAATCATCGTACAGGAACAGACGGAATATTTAGGGGCAATCCCCACAGAATATTTTGAAACCTCCGCTCAACCGGGACAGGTGATTCAGGTGACTTACGAGAGCCAGGATTATACCGGGGATGGAATTGTCATTACGAAACCTGCATGGGTCTATCTGCCTTATGGGTACGATGAGAATGACACAGATACACGGTATGATATTCTTTATTTAATGCACGGTTGGACGATGACTGCCCATGATTTTTTGAACGAAGACCAGAGTAATCTTGCTCACATTTTAGACAACTTGATTGAAGCAGGGGATATTCCACCGGTCATTGTGGTTAGCGCTACGTTTGATGTGGAAAATCAGGCACAGAGCTTCTCCCGGTCTGTGGAGGAATTATCCGTATTTCACAATGATCTGAGGGAACATCTAATGCCGTACATAGAAAGCAGATTTCATACCTATGCGGAAGATGTGACATCAGAGGCGTTTCGGACATCCAGAGAACACAGGGCTTTTGGTGGTTTCTCTCTCGGAGCTGTTACCACATGGTATCAGTTTATCTATAACCTTGATTACATTCAATCTTTTGTTCCCATGAGTGGTGACTGCTGGATTATGGGAACTTATGGAGGGCTGTACCAGCCTGTAGAAACCGTGGATTATTTGGAGAATATCATTTCTGAAGGTGGATATGCAGAGGATGACTTCCGGATTTATCAGGGAATCGGAACTGATGATCCTATCTGGGATCAGACGGACAGTCAGATTCAGGAGATGTTCACAAGAGGCACCTTTACACCGGAAAATCTCCATTATGGCATTATCGAAAACGGGCAGCATGATATAGATGCCTGTGAACGTTATTTATATTATGCTTTGCAGGACTTCTTTGGAGAGGAGTAGCAGAATGAAACAAGTCAGGATATCGAAAATGTTGAGTTTATTATTGGTAGTGATTGGTATAGTAGTCATTTTAAGTGCATGTGGGAATCATATAAATTCCTCTGAGAGTAGTGTAGTGGAAAATGGTCACGAGATGGAACAGACAGAGGAATCGAAACCAATTGATTCTGTGTCTGTGGAAAGTGACAGTACATTTACAGACGTAAGCAAAGAAACAAAAGTGCAGGATGTGATTGACAATCCGGTGTTTGAAGATTACGGCAGACTGATTTTCCCGGTTGACCGGACAGTCAGCAGCGGCCTCACACTGGAGAATGTGGGGGATATCCTGATATGGTACAATGATGTGAATCCAGACAAGACGGTTGAAATCGTAAATTATCTGGGAGAACAGGCGTCAGCGGGAAATCCGGTTTTTTATGATATATATACGGAAGAAGAAAAAGTAGAGGACCCATGGAAAGAGGATACAGGACTGTTCTTTTTCCGGGGAGAACCGGGGAAAAAAGTTGCCATCTGTAATGCGGGAGGCGGATTTGTCTATGTTGGTGCCATGCAGGACAGCTTTCCTCACGCATTGGAGCTTTCCAAGAAGGGATACAATGCGTTCGCACTGATTTACCGGCCCAGTGCAGAGATTGCCTGTGAGGATCTGGCAAGGGCAATTGCATTTATTCATGAACACGCAGAAGAATTGCAGGTAGATGTGTCGAATTATTCCCTGTGGGGAGGTTCTGCGGGTGCACGGATGGCGGCGTGGCTTGGTTCCTATGGAACGGAAGCATTTGGAGAAGATGCGTATCCGCAGCCAGCAGCGGTCATTATGCAGTATACCGGACTTTCGGAGGTGATTGGGAATGAACCGCCCACCTATAACTGTGTGGGCACAAGCGATGGAATTGCTTCTTACCGGACAATGGAGGAGCGGATCAGACGCATTCAAGGCCAGGGTACGGATGCCGAAATTGAAGTGTTCGACGGACTACCTCATGGATTCGGTCTTGGAGAAGGAACGATTGCTGAGGGCTGGATTGATAACGCCGTAGCTTTCTGGGAAAAACAGATGAATTGACCGGTTCTGATTATCGGAACTTATGATAAATTGCAGACAATATAGATAAAACCGGTATGGTACTTTTTCAAAAGGACACGGTATGGTAAATGTAAGGTAAGATTGTAAGCAAAAGCGTTAAACGCCACAAAAATTTATTAAGAGAGGAATGAAAGAATCATGAAAAGAAAAATTGCATTTGTATTAGCTGCTACACTGATGCTTGGGCTAACGGCCTGCGGAGCAGCGAATGACTCTGACAATACTAATAATTCGTCTGCCCAGACAGAGTCCAGTCAGGTTGTAGAGAGCAGTGTGCAGGATTCGCAGGATGACGGACAAAACAGTACAGAGAGCGTTGACAACACGGAGACTTCAGGAACAGGAAAGATTCTGATTGTTTATTTTGCGGTTGCTGAAAACAGCGATGTGGACGCTATTTCCTCAGCCAGTGTCACAGAAGTGAACGGCGAAGCAAAAGGTCTGGTACGGACTGTGGCAGAGGACATCCAGGCGGTGACAGGCGGAGACCTGTTTTCCATCGAAACCTGGGTAGACTATCCGGGCGACATTAATGATTTGATTGATTATGCTTCTGTGGAACAGGATAACGATGAGCGTCCGGAACTGACCTCACATATTGAGAACCTCGATGAATATGACACAATTTTTATCGGCTATCCGTTGTGGTGGTATGATTTGCCACAGGTTATGTATAGCTTTTTTGATGAATACGATTTCTCAGGAAAGACAATTATTCCATTCGATGTGCATAGAGGCAGCCGCCTTTCCGGTACACCCGACACGATTCAGGAACTGGAACCGGATGCCACAGTGATTTCTGATGGATTTGCTGTTGTCCATGAAACCGCAGCTGAGTCTATATCTGATGTAGCAGCTGATGTAGAGGAATGGCTGCATGGACTTGGCTATTGATGCAAAACAATTTCAGACAAGAGGTGATTATATATGAAAACATGGTTTATCACTGGTTTGTCCAGTGGAATTGGATAAGGAATTACCACAGCAGTTTTGGATTATTTTTAGGAGGATAGATACATGGAAAGACCATCGACACACAGGGAGAAATCGGCTGGGAGTCAGGTACATTCCGTAAGGCAGGCCGACCGGATGCCCATGTTATAGAAGTCCTGACAGAACAGACATCGGCAGCCTATCGTGACTATCTGCGCAAATATAAAGTGTCTTATGTTTTAGCTGGCTCGGAGACTTTAGACTGCAGGATTGCTGTTAAAAAGTTATATCAGCTATTTGGAATCGATACCATGTTAATCTGTGGCGGAGGAACTGTCAACTGGACGTTTTTGCAACAGGGAGTTGTGGACGAACTGAGTCTGATGCTTGCTCCTGCGGCAGACGGTACTCCGGACACGGTATCCGTATTTGAAAAGTCAGCGTCTCTTTCTGCCAGTGTGCCAGTTGAATTTCAACTGAAAAAGGTTGAAACTTTGAAGCATGACGGCATCCGATTGATTTATTCGGTAAAAGGAAATTCATAAAGAAAATAGCATGTCACAGATGAAAAATAAAAAACAGAAAAGGAGACAGCCGGTATGAAAAGAAAAACAGTTTTAAAAATAGCAGTTGATATTGGTATGATAGTTATACTGCTGTTCCTCATGGCATATGAGCTTGTCGGAGAGACCGCACATGAATGGCTGGGAGTCGGAATATTTGTACTTTTTGTTACGCATCATGTGCTGAATCATCAATGGCTCCAAAATGTCTTTAGAGGAAAATACACCGCACTACGTATTTGGCAGGCTATCCTCGTCGCAGGAATCTTTCTGACAATGATTGGTTCAATCATTAGTGGAGTTATTCTTTCCAGGCATGCATTTGCGTTTCTGCCGATAAAAGGAGGACGTGCCTTTGCCAGAAACCTGCATATGCTTTCTGCTTATTGGGGATTGGTATGGATGGCACTTCATCTCGGCTTTCATTGGAGTATGATGATGGGAATGGCAAAACAGGTTGTGAAAAAAATATCGCCTGTCTGTCAATGGCTGCTGCGTGGAATCGCCATATTAATCGCAGGATACGGGGTATACGCTTTTATTCAGCGGGATATCGGAAGCTATATGCTGCTTAAAAATCAATTTGTGTTTTTTAATTTTGAGGAACCGTTAGTATTTTTTATGGCGGATTACATGGCAGTTATGGGATTGTTTGTATTTATCGGGCACTATTTAACCAAGGGTCTGAAAGGGCTCCGGCACTATAAGCAGTGCAAGAGAGATGGTGTTGACTGACTGTCAAAATGAGAGAGATATGTTTCAATAAAACAGTAAATTAAGATTGGAGGAAAGATATGAGTATTTTATTTATTAACGGAAGTCCGAATAAGGACGGCAACACAGTGGCATTGAGCAATCGGAAACGGTTGCTTTTTTTGATGCCAAGCATTTTCAAAGGATTCAGGCATGCCAGCGGGGGTTTATCAAGCTCTGTAATGCTTTTAATGTGGAAGAAATTGTAGAAAAACTATACCAAAGTATGGGGTGCGATTTGTCGAAAAATTGTATAATAATATAAGATGTATGTCGGCTGATTATAGTAGTTTAAGCAACAAGACAGGTAATTTTTTTACTGGCTGTAAGGGATATTACCCATAAATAAAAACTGTAATCAGAAAAGTAACAAAGATTGGAGGAAGAACAACTTGAAACGAAGAAATTTAAAGAAGAAAATCGGTTCACTACTGCTGGCAACGGCAATGATAGTAACGTCATTTCCGGCACTTAGCTCAGAGGTTTATGCAGAGGGAGGTGCGGCTGCCCGGTCCACACACTCCCATGATATGTCGGTGGAATGCGGGAATGATGCTCCGCTTGACTATATTCCTCTTACGGGTGATGCAGATGGTAAGCTGTATATCAATGGTACAGAAGCGACAACTAGTACATCGGGGTCCAGTGCAGGGGACTACATTCTTCCAGAAGGGAATTATTATCTGGCTGAGAATATTACAGTTCATCAGGGTGTAGTTATTCCGCAGGAAAAGACGGTAAATTTATGCCTGAATGGAAAAACGCTGCAAATACAAACAGAAACAGAACAGGAAAGGGAGAGGATTCAGATCGAAGAACAAGGAACTTTCTGTCTAAGTGACTGTGAAGGCGGGGGAAGGATTACATCCGGGTTTAATGTTTTGGAGCCAAGTAGTCAGGGTAAATTTATTATGTATGGTGGATGTTTGGAAAGCACGATGACGGCAGGCACCGTGATATTTATGACAAACAGCAATGCAAGCGCAGAGATTTACGGGGGCACGATAAAGAGTGACAAGGGAGTTGGTATAGCCAGCGATGAATGGACGCAGTGTGAACTTCATCTTTCAGGAAATCCTGTGTTTGAGGGTAATATGGTTGATGTGAACCCCTATGTTACGTTGCATTTGGATGCTTTGGAGCGCAACCGGAATGAAAGAATCAAGGTTTCGCGCGAAATTGAGTTGTCGGTAGGGGAATCCCAGTCGCTTGACAGTATCCGCTCATCAGATGGCGTAGATTATTCTACGGTTCTCGCTGGCAGAGCCGGGCAGTATTTTACATATAAAAATGATGAGTATTTTGTAAATAGGGCAGGAGTTACCAGACAGCCAACGCCGGAGGAGGTTTCTGTCGATGTCTTGCCGGCAGAGGGGGCAGCTTACCAGTGGTATGAAGCAGCAGAGCAGGATGTGACGGCAGACAGGACGATAGAAAATATGAGTGAGGGTGGTATGTCGGCGACAATGTTTACCTTACAGGCAGGTGATATGCTTTATTTTACATTACCGGAAACACCGACAACATCGGAAGACGGGGGAGATGCGGTTATGCTGTATACTATGGAACAGGATATGATATTTGTGACTTCCCTTGGTAATAGAAGATATAAGGGTACTGTGGAAAGTGATGTAACATTTATGATTGTATATGAAACAGAGAGCAGTAGCTTTAATGTAGGCTTATTTGAAGAGGGTACATACGAAGTGAGAGCAGTCACACAGGGAGATGCTGTTGTGGGACAGACGACAGACACATTTACTAAAGTGGAATCAGGTGTATATCTGTGTAAAATTACCTGGGAGAATTTAGGCTGTGACGTTAATTCAGATATTGTAGAGCTTACTTTTACAGATGCGGAAAAGGTGGCAGATGCAAAGAGTGTCGTGGAGAAAGCATTGGCAGGAATTATGGTAACCAATGGAACTACGAAAGAGAATATTCAGAGCGTGATAGATACGGCATTAACGAAAGCTGGAATCAATGGCGTGGCGGTAACAGTGGGAGCTCTCGATAAAACAGAAGCGACCACATCGATGGCAGGAAGTATCAGCGGAAATGTAACAATCAAGTGCGGAAATGTGACAGAAAGTGTGGCAGTCAATAAGAGTATAGGAAAACTGCAAAAGACAGATGCGGAAAAAGTAGCAGAGGCAAAGAAGGCAGTAGAGGAAGCACTGGCAGGCTATACGGCAGCGAACGACACTACAAAGGAGAAGATACAGAACCTGATAGATATGGCATTAACAGAAGCCGGAATCACAGATGTGACGGCAACGGTGGGAGACCTCAGTAAGACAGAGGCGACCACATCGGTGGCAGGAAGTGTCAGCGGAAACGTAACAATCAAGTGCGGAAATGTGACAGACAGTGTGGCAATCAATAAGAGTATAGGAAAACTGCCAGAGGACACAAAACTGCCAGAGGATACAAAACTGCCAGAAAACAGCATTATCACGTCAGAGCAGCGGGAAAAAAATAACATAACCATAATGGCAGGAGCGAAAGTGTCTCAGACGGGCAAAAAGATTTCCATAAGCTGGGGGAAAGTCAAAGGAGCAGACGGCTATCAGGTATATGTTGCATACTGTGGGAAAAAATTTACTGTCAAGCCGGCAAAGACGGTGAAATCCGCTTCTGTTACCAAAGTCAGCGTGGAGAAGATAAACGGTAAAAAGCTGAATCTGAAAAAGAACTATAAAGTGTACATTGCCGCGTATAAGACAGTGAACGGTAAAAAAGTAGTAATCGGAAAAACATTAGTCTGTCATATCGTAGGAAAGAACAACAAGGCATATACTAATGTAAAGCAGATTAAGTTGGCAAAAAGCAAATTTACCCTCAAAAAAGGGAAGACTGCTAAGATTAAGGCAAAGGCAGTGCTTGTGGACAAGAAAAAGAAACAGCTTTCGAATGCACACGCACAGGAGTTCCGCTATGTGACAAGTAACAAAAAAGTGGCAACGGTATCCAAGAAAGGAAAGATTAAGGCAGTAGGAAAGGGAAGCTGTATCATTTATGTCTACGCAAGGAATGGATATGCAAAGAAGATTAAGGTAAAAGTCAAGTAAGTGCAAATGTGAAAACATTGCCTGCAGCCTTTGCCGTTATGGAAGTACCTGCAAAAAGTCACAAAAATTCCATAAAAATTGCATTTCAATACAAAATTGACAACTTAGAATGCAAAATTAACACACCAAGGTCGAAAAATGTATGGTAAAATATAATCTGAATATCCTATATTTGGTGTACTGGAAATAGAGAATTAACAAAAAAACTAAGCAGATAATCCGGCTACGTTTTGGAAAGGAAGAATATCTATGAGAATTGCAGTCTGTGACGACTGTCGGCAGGATGCCTGTACCCTCCGGGATATGCTGCCCGGGCAGGAGGTAAAGCTTTATGGCAATGCTGAAAGCCTGCTTGCGGATGTGGAGCAGGGAGGAAAGCACTTTGACCTGTACCTGTTAGATATATTCATGGAAAATTCTATGAATGGCATTGAGCTGGCGGAAAAACTCCGTGCCGGGGATGAGGCGGCCGCCATCTGCTTTGTCTCTACAAGCGATGATTTTTACAGGGAGGCGTACGACCTGTACGCCATTCAGTATCTCATAAAGCCCGTCGGGAGGGAGGAGCTTAATAAGCTGCTCGACAAGGTGGAGAAAATTGTCCTAAGAAATAGGGAGAAAACACTGCGGTATTCATGGCGGAGAGCGTCGGGGGCTATCCCTTATGGGAAAATCCTGTATATCAGCAGCAGTGGGCATGTCCTTTTCATCCACTGTACAGACGGAAGAGTGCAGGAAAGCACGGGGAAGTTAAATGATTTGGAGCAGCAGATTTGCGGGGACACATTCCTGCGCTGCCACCAAAGCTTTATCGTAAATATGTACCATGTCCGGGAATTTTCCGGAATGGAGCTTACGCTTGTGTCGGAAGCGGAGAAGGTGCCGGTATCGAGGCGCTATTACGCTGCAGTGCAGGAACGCTACCGGAAGATCATGTTTGAGGAGGTGGGATGGGAATGACAATATTAAGGGATTTATCTGTGCTGTGGTCGTTGTCCCACATTCTGATTCTGTTCATACTGCTGTATCGCTCCCGCTATTCCCAAAAGCGGACTATCATCCTGACGGCAGCCTTTATGGGACCGCTTGTCCTGCTGCATGTGGTGGGGCTGGTAATATACGGGGCGGAGTTCATGGGGCAGGCATTTCTTCTGACCGCCACCCTGCCGAGCCTCCTTTTCTTTTGGTTCATGTCGCAGGATAAAAAGGGGCAGTTTTTCTTTACATTCTGCCTTGCGGACACGGTGTCCTTTTGGATTATCGTGTTGACACAAATCGTAGATTTCTATTTCGGCGGGCAGAGATATATTCTGATGCTTATTGGGCGGCTCGTGCTGTTTCCGCTCGTGGAATGGGTGGCATACCGTTACCTGCGCAAGCCTTACAGGGAACTGCAGGAGTCTGTGACGAAGGGATGGGGGTTGTTTGCCGGCATGACGGCGCTGTATTATCTCTTGCTTGCAGTAATGACGTTTTTCCCTGTGTCCATCACGAAAAGACCGCAGGAGCTTCCGGCGTTTTTGCTCATCATGGCGTTGATGCCCATGACCTATGCCACGATTTTGGTATCGATGTACCACCAGCTCCTGCTTTTTAGGAGGCAGCAGAGCGAGCGGATGCTGCGAGAGCAGAAGAATACGCTGGAGATGCGGTTGGAAAACCAGCAGTGCATCCGCAAGATGAAACATGACATGAAAAGTTATACCGCAACCCTGTCGGGGCTTTTGGCGGCGGGGAAGACGGATGAGGCAAAAAACTACCTGCGGGATATGGAGCAGGAGATGGATTCCGGCTGGGGGCAGTTTTGCCAGAACCCTTACATCAATGCTACAGTTGCCTATTATGACAGGAAGCTGGAGGAACTCCATGCAAAGCGTCGGATTGACATCCGGGCAGGGGAGGAAGCCCTGCCCCATATAGAGCTGTGCCGAATACTGGCGAATGGGATAGAGAACGCCTGTGATGAGCTTAGCGTGCTTGCACAGGATGAACGGGAAATGTCAGTGCATATGCAGTACAACAGGGACTGCCTGCTAATCCGCATTAAGAACCGCTGCCGGGAAGGACGTTATGTGGAGCAGGGAAAGCTGCCGGAAACGGACAAGGAAGGACGGGGACACGGCTATGGACTGTGTTCCATGCAGGATGCTGTGGAGCGGCTTTCAGGGGACATGGTGTGCTATACGGAAAACGGGTATTTTGTGCTGGATGTGATGATACCGTGCAGGTCTTTTATGCCGTCTCATCGGGAGAGCTCTGCTTTTCGGACAGATGATTTTTAGATATTTAGGAAGAGCCGGTAATATAAAAATAAAAAGTAAAGGAATGTGACAGGACGAATGAGCTACTTATGGGATTTTTTTGAGAACATAAATGAATGTGCTTATGCAATCGATATGGATAATCATGAAATACTATATATGAACCGTAAAGCGCTGGAAACATACGGTATTGTTTCAGTTGATGAATTAAAGGGGAAAAAGTGCTATGAAGTGCTTTACGGGAACCATTCCCCTTGTGCAATGTGCAATAATGAACAGCTTTTAGAAAACGAATTTGAAAAGAAGAAATATTTCAACCCTGTCTGTAATAAATATTTCCTGCTTATGGCTGCCATGACAAATGAAAATGGGCGCAGGTGCCGTTTTGAGATTGCTATTGATATTAACGAGAATGAGGATTACAGACAGACAACGGACAAGTACAGGAATCTGGAATCCATTGTGAATGAGGGAATCAAACATGCAACCTGTGAACCGGATCCGGATAAATCAATCGACATCATACTTGAATTCCTAGGGAAAACCTTAAAAGGGGAAAGGGCTTATATTTTTGAGAAAAATTCATCCGGTGGAGATGATAATACCTATGAATGGGTTGCAGCGGGTGTGACACCTGAAAAGGATAACCTTCAGAACCTGCCTCCGGAAATCTGTGAAAACTGGTACCACTATTTTAGCGGAAATAAAAATATCCTGTTTGATGACATAGAGAAAATGCGGGAGGATGACCCACTGCAGTACGAGAATCTGAAACGGCAGAATATTCATTCTATCGTTGTCGTTCCACTTTATGGCAATAATGTAGTCATGGGTTTTTACGGAATAGACAATCCTCCAAAGCAGGATTTGGGTTATGCACTTGACATGCTTCAAATCGTGGGATATTTTATTAGCTCCATGCTGAAAAAAAGAGATTATATAAACCAGATTCGGGAAATGAGCCTGCATGACCAGTTGACCAAATTAGGGAACAGATATGCTATGGACGAGTATATCTGTAATATTGGAAACAGCGAAAGCTTAGGTATTGTATATTGTGACATTACAGGGTTGAAAAAAACCAACGATACGCTGGGACACAAAAAGGGTGATGAACTGATTTGCCGAGCCTGCAAGAGTCTGAAAAGCATTTTTGGGGAATATGGGCTGTTCCGCATCGGTGGAGATGAACTGCTTGCCATCTGTGTGGGTATTGATGAGGCTACCCTGCAAAAACGTATAGCATTTTTGCGGGAAAGTGCTGCTGAAAATTCGGTAGTGCTGGCGATTGGTGCGGTATGGGAGGGGAATTTTCAAAACAATCTGCAGAAGATTATGGATGAAGCAGAGAGGTTGATGTATCAGGAAAAGAGCGAGTATTATCGCATGACCGGTATTGACCGAAGAAGATAATTGCAGACAGAAAACAGTGTGCAGTATATATCGTAAATGAATTGTGCTATGGAGGTAGAGGGATGTCTCTGACATATGGTGTAATTAGCATAACTGCACTGGTTTTGCTCGGTGCTTGTATTATTGTTGACAGAAAAAAAGAGAACTGGCTGCGGCTGTTATTTACATCAGTCTTTGTTGCAAACCTTGGGTATTTTTTGCTATCTGTGTCAAAAACGCTTGAATTTGCACTATTGTCCAACAGGATTGTGTATGCTGGCAATGTCTTTCTTCCCTTTTTTATGTTGATGATTATCCTAAAGCTTTGCAGGGTGCATTATCCAGGATGGCTTCCAACGATATTGTTTGCTGTTGGATTTGTTGTCCTTGTCTTTGCCGCAAGCCCCGGATATCTGACTGTGTATTACAAGACGGTTTCGTTTAAAATTGTGAATGGCACGGCTCTGCTTGTGAGAGAATATGGTCCACTTCATATATTGTATTATATTTATCTGTTTTTATATTTTGCGGCAATGCTGGCTGTTATCGTCTTTTCTATAAAAAGAAAGAAGGTTTCTGCTCCTGTTCAGGGAATCATTTTGTTGTCCGCCGTGTTTATTAATATTATAGTCTGGCTGGTTGAACAATTTCACCCCCGAGGATTTGAATTTTTGTCAATCGCCTACATACTGTTGGAATGTCTGATTTTAGTATTGTACAGCATGTCTCAGAAATATAATATCAAGCGGCGGGTCATCTGTGTCTGGACGCTGGCATTTACCGGCGTAGGTATTGCGCTGGCCTGTAAATTTGTATTGCCGGAAGATTCAGAATATTATTTATTCAGTCTGATTCGCAGCTTTATTTATATGGGAATGTATTACGCATGGGGACGAATTGTCTGCCATGGTATCGTTCAAAAGGTTACAAGACGCTGTTTTGGCTGGGTTTCTATGCTCCTTGTATTCTGGATTGCTGTGAGTATGTGTAAGCATTTGGTATTCATGAATAATGTCACAATTGTCCGGTATCTGTGGTATGCCTATTATATCCCTCAGATACTGCTTGCTGTTCTGGGTCTGAATATAGCTATCATGGCAGGCGGGGGTGAAAATGTCAGTCTGGGTAAAGTGGGATGGTTTCTTCTTGGAATAGGAGCGGCGCTGATTTTACTGGTCTTGACCAATGACTTGCATCAGATTGTTTTTTCATTTCCGAAGGGCGTCCCATGGACGAATGCGTCCTGTACCCATGAAGCAGGATATTATCTGATTATGGCGCTGATTGCACTGTGCGCCATTGCGATTAGTGCAATCATAGTACACAAATGCCGCATTCCCAAACGGAAAAAGTTTACACCGCTGCCGTTTCTGTGTGTGCTCTTTATGATTATTTATGGAGTCATGTATTTTGTGGATGGCAGTATCGTTCGCAATTATCTGAATGACATGACCACATTCGGTTGTCTGATGGTGGCGGTTTTATTTGAATTGGTGATAGAAAGCGGGTTGTTTCAAACAAATATCACTTATGAAAACCTGTTTCAAAGCGCTGTCATTACCGTGCAGCTTGCTGACCAGGAACATCAGGTCTGTTATACTTCAGAAGGCGCAAGGAAGGTTCCAAAGGAAATACTGGTGCAGGCGGATACGGCGCCGGTTATGCTGGAGCAGTCTGTCCGGTTATCAGGGGCGGCAATCCGCGGCGGTCATATTTACTGGCAGGAGGATGTATCAGAGCTTCTTTCTGTGCAGAAGGAGCTGGAGATGACGCGGGAGGAACTCTGTGATACAGGAGATGTTCTGAAAGCTGAGGCAGAGCAAAAAGCATATCGTCTGCATTTGGAAGAGGAAAACAGACTTTATGATTTGGTGGAGACGCAGACGGCATCTCAGGTTGCCATGCTTCGGAAATTGACAACACAGCTCCGGCAGACAGAGGAGTTGGATGAGGCAAAATGCCTGCTTGGAAAAATCGTGATTATTGGAACATATATTAAACGCCGTAGCGACCTTATACTTGTCTCCGGTCAGAAACAGAGTATCTGCAAGGAAGATCTGCTTCTCGGCATCAAGGAATTTACAGAAAATCTCAAGCTTTATGGAATAGAATGTGCTGTGCAGATTTTGAATTGTGAAAGATTCCTGACAGAAACAGCAGGCGCTGTGTATGATGCTTTTGAGGCAGTCATAGAAGAGGGCATAGATACGATTTCAGCCATTCTGCTTTGTCTGGCAGTGCAGGGGAACCGTCTTTTGCTTACCATCTGCGCTGATTGCAGTGAGGATTTGACTATCCTCACAGAGACGTTTCCAAAGACTACCGTATGGCAGGATGAGGATGGATTGTGGTATCTGAACAGAGAGTTTGAAGAGGGAGGTATCAGTCTATGAGTTCTTTTGCAGCGTGCGGAAATCTGCAGCAGATAGTCCTGATATTGCTTTTGATGGGAACTGCCCTGTTACAGCTGTTTGTTGCCATTGAGGATGTGGCAGGCCAAAGGCATTTGTTTGCTGTGTTGGACAGTGTACTGCTGATGGCTGAGCTCATTTGTGCAAAAACACTGTTGGAGGCTAGGGAAGGAATTGCCGGTATGAGTGATTTTGTGGCTGATGTCGTATTTCTCTGGCTGCTGGAAGCAGGATTGTTCATTTACGCCATGTTCAGGTACATCCGTATGAGGATGCGGATGAGCTATTCCTTGTCGCGGGAATCCATCAAAGAGGGTAGTGATAATTTGCCTGATGGAATCTGTTTTTTTGACGAATATGGCACCATCAGGCTGATTAATAAAAAAATGATGTCGATTGGAATGATGTTGTTTGGAAAGGAAATACAGACGCTTGATGAGCTGCACAGTGCGCTGTCTTGTCCGCAGTCTGATGTGGAATGTCTTGACTGGGAGATTGCACTGTATTATTTTCCAGATGGAACGGTTCATCGATTTACAGAGTCTGCAATTGTGGACTGGGATGGGAAGAAAATCACAGAGGTGATTGCTGCGGATGTAACAGAGCTATACGCAAAACAGGAGGAGCTGAACTGCGAAAATATGCGTCTGGCGGATGCTAACAGGAGAATGAAGTGGATGCTGGACAATATGAGCGACATTGTACGGGAGGAAGAAACACTGTCTATGAAGATTCGTGTCCATGATGATATCGGACACAGCATCCTGGCAGCAAAAAAGGCTCTGATACAGCAGCAGGATATTGCAGTCATTCGGGAGAATGCTGTCCTGTGGGAAACAGCTGTGGATTTGCTTTACCGGGCTAATAATATGCCTGTAGATCAGGATGAATGGCAGACAGTTCGGAACCGTGCACAGAAGCTGGGGGTAGAAATTATATTTGACGGAGTACTGCCAGAGCATGAGTTTGTGCGGCATCTGCTGCTTCTTGCCATTCGCGAGTGTGTGACGAACTGTGTGCGTCATGCAGAAGGAAACCGTGTTTTTGTAGAGGTGACAGATGATGGGAAACAGACAGAATGTGCGATAACCAACAATGGTAGGGCACCGCAGCAGGAAGTCATCGAGGGAAGCGGGCTTTCCGGCTTGCGCCGCTGCATAGAGCGGGCAGGCGGTATCATGGAGCTGACAGACAGTCCCCGTTTTGTACTCACGGTTACTCTGCCTGCACGAAAAATTTTATAAAAAGGAGACTGCTTATGAAAAATGTGATGATTGTGGAAGACCAGAAGATGATACGAAGTATTTTGGAGGAATATATTGATAAAGCTGCTGATTTTTTGCTGGTTGCTTCTGTGGAGGGGGCTGAGCAGGCGTGTGAAATCTGCGAGACAAAAAAAATTCATCTGATTTTGATGGATGTGCAGACGGCACATCGAGAAAATGGTCTTGCGGCAGTGAAAAAGATTAAGGAGATTTATCCGGATATCCGGATTGTTGTGGTGACTTCCCTGGTGGATGCGGGTATTTTGGAGCAGGCGAAAAGTTCCGGGGCGGACAGTCTGTGGTATAAGGATACGGACGAAGCGATGCTGATGCAGGTTGTTTCCCGTACGATGGCAGGGGAGCACGTTTTTCCTGATGCACCGCCTGTTGTTGGGATTGGCACGGCAAAGAGCACGGATTTTACAAAGACGGAGATGCGTATTTTGCGTTTCCTGGTTAAGGGAATGACCTATCCCCAAATTGCGGATAAGCTGAATGTGGGTGTATTCACTGTAAAATATCATGTGACAAATATGTTGGAAAAGACGAACCTGAAAAATAAACTCCAGCTGGCGGTTGCCGTCAGCGACGCAAAATTCGTTGTGGATCTCGCCGGGGATGATGAGGTTGTTTGACAGAAGAAATTGTAGAAAGAAAAAACTATACCAAAGTATAGGGTGCGATTTGGTGAAAGATTGTATAATAATGCATAATAGATGTAAAAAGATAATTGGCAGCACTGCATCTGGGGCAAAAGCGTTTATTGCTGTCTCTTATACACATCTGACGCTGCCGACGAACTCTAGGGTGTA
>ENA-UAKZ01000323-UAKZ01000323.1-human-gut-metagenome-genome-assembly--contig:-NODE-323-length-19682-cov-5.258674_pt1 | contig 19682 bp, 18 predicted proteins | sample MGYA00243693_ERZ654454 | MGnify/ENA primary metagenome ERZ654454 (study PRJEB26926, sample SAMN06164508) | human gut metagenome | biome: ENVO:00009003; feature: ENVO:2100002; material: ENVO:00002003... | reverse complement strand
GACTGCCGGCTAACGGCATGGTGTCATCAAACAATGACAGCTGTTTAAAGGTTGTGTTGTATTCCAGCTCCCAGTTCTTTTTCCTGTCCAGTTCCAATATTCTTCTTGTAATATAGTCTTCATCAATCCTTGTCTGATACATCATCCTTCCATTGCAGGTGATAAAATAATGTGCTCTTTTTAATACTACGCCGATTCTTTTCAAACCGTCAAAATCCAGTCTGGTACTTTTCCTTGCCATCAGTATGCGCCTTGCAGATTTTACCCCGACTCCCGGAATCCGTAACAGCATCTCATAGGATGCGCTATTAATTTCCACAGGAAAATATTCCAGATGCCGCAATGCCCATTCACACTTGGGGTCCAGATAAACATTAAAGTTCGGGCGATCTTCAGAAAGCAGTTCTCCGGCTTCAAAACCGTAAAAGCGAAGCAGCCAGTCAGCCTGGTACAACCGATGTTCCCGCAACAGCGGCGGCTTTGTTCCCAATGCCGGCAGATTGCTATCTTCATTCAATGCTACATACGCAGAATAAAATACTCTTTTTAAATCATACTGCTTATATAATGCCTGAGCCACCGTGAGAATCTGGTAATCATTCTCCGGGGTAGCCCCTACTATCATCTGGGTACTCTGCCCCGCCGGAACGAATTTGCTCCGGCTGCGGGGCAAAAGTGCTGTTCGGCTGTCTTTCACCTGCTTCTCTAATAAAGCAGACTCTCCCTTGCGCAGCAGTATATCCCTCTTCCTGTCATTATCCAGAGCTTTCAGCGGAGCAAGTTCCCAGCCGTCCTTTTTTGCTGTACCGGAAGCTGTACCAATTCTGTGTATTCCACTCCTATTCTCCAATCCAATCCCCTGCTGAATCTGTCTCATAGGGGCCAGTATTGTCTGCCTGGTCTTGTTAGGCGCCAGCTCCTTCAGTCCTGCTGCTGTGGGAAGCTCCAGATTAGTGCTCATACGGTCTGCCAAAAAGCCTACCATCTCAATAATCCGGGGCTCGGCCCCCGGTATCGCCTTCACATGAATATAACCGTTAAAATGATGAACCTCCCGCAGAAGATGAAGGGCTATATAAATCTCCTCCATAGTCTGGGTCGGGTTCTTTCGGATACCAGAGCTTAAAAACAGACCTTCAATATAATTGCGCCGATAAAACTGCATCGTCAGCTCACATATCTCCTCTGGAGTAAAAGAGGTTCTAAGTGTATCATTAGACTTCCGGTTCAGACAGTATTTGCAGTCATAGATGCATTCGTTGGTATACAAAATCTTCAGCAGGGAAATGCACCTTCCATCCGCCGCAAAGCTATGACAGATTCCGCAGGCTGCGGTATTACCCATTGCGCCTGGCTTTCCCTTACGCTCCACACCACTGGAGGTACAGGCAACATCATACTTTGCCGCATCTGATAAAATGGTAAGTTTCTCCTCTAAGGACAAATCATTTATAACCGTCATAACATTCTCCATTCCCATCGTCAGAACATAAGTTCCCGAATATATGTTCTATTATAGCAGTTTTTTTTTATAATACAAGCCTTAATTGAGACAAAACATACAAAAAGCATGACAAGAGAATCCTCATCTGGTTCCCTTATCATGCTTTTTTAATCTCTTATATGCACTCCTACACTTTTCAGTCAAATAACCATGCGAGCATGGCTGCTTGGCTCGTTGCCTGCAGAAATAAACCTATAAACCTGTATCAGCCTATCAGGGTGTCCATAACCAGCATCACCACAAAACCTGCCAGCAGTGAATAGGTTGCCACCCGCTCGTAACCATGGCTGTGGGTTTCCGGTATCATTTCATCACTGATGATATATAGCATCGTCCCTCCCGCAAAGGCCAGCGCAAAAGGAAGAATATGCTCCGATACCACCGCCACATAGAAGCCGATAAAGGTTCCTGCCACCTCTATCAGACCGGTGACTGCCGCCAAAAGAAATGCCCGGCTTCTCTTTACTCCCGCCATCACCAGCGGCGACACAGTAATGATTCCCTCCGGAATATTCTGCAGGGCAATTCCTACTGCCACAGTCAACGCGGCATGAATATCCTCCCCGGCAAAGCCAACTCCCGCTGCCATGCCCTCCGGCAGGTTATGTATGGCAACTGCCATCATAAAAAGCAATGCTCCATCCAGCTTCTTATTGTGTTCATGTACCTCAATATCCACGCCTGACAGCTTGTGTAAATGAGGTGTTATCCTGTCCATGGCATTCAGAAACAATGCGCCCGCAAAAATCCCTGCCACCGGCAGCCATATTTTACTGTTATCTACACTGTCTACGGCAGGCAAGATTAATCCTATTACTGCTGCTGCCAGCATAATTCCCGCTGCAAAACTCAAAATGACATCATTTACCCTGTGGGATACATTGTGAAAGAAAAAACCAATCAGCGCTCCAATTATGGTGGCGCCGCCTACACCCAATGCAGTCAATAATATTACCCTCATAACATCTCCTTATATCTTTCCCATATCAAATCTAAAAGCCAAACTCCTCATAATCCTCTGCCGTATACCGATGGTAAATCACATGCTCGGCTTCTACGGAAATACAATATCTGTAGTTATCCGGTTCCCCATTTTCAAAATAAACCAGATAATCAAATTCTCCGTTTTCCATTTTCTCCACACGAACCTGCTTTGAATGCTTGTAAAACTGTTCAAGCACCTCGTCCAGGACAGCCCCGTGCTTCCTTACCGTTCCAATCAAATCTGCAAGAAAACCTTCTGCATTCATATGATTATGAATATATTCTGTGCCATCCGGAGGTACTGCTATACAGAAACGTTCCCCTTTATTCGTAATTGTCACGCCTCCCAGATGTTCTCTTGTATCCGCCACAAAGGCCTGCAACTTCTGCTTCATTTCCTCTGTTCCACAGTCTGTCCCAAGAAAACGGTTCAAGGATGATAAGGGATAATACAGTCTCACCGTTTCTTTTAAATATCCCAGCTTTAACTGCTGTTCCTCAATGGCATCGATAATATTACGCTCCAGCTTTCCACAATTCATATTGTCACTTTTTCCTCCAAACCTATTACGAAAGTATGCTTTAATCCGTTACAGTATAATGCCTGGCTTAAAATATTACAAGATGCTTTTTTATTATATTTTCTCAATAAACCTTACAACAACGGTGCTATAGTCTTTGCGATACAGCCCGTCACCTTCACCGACCATTTTTCCATGCGGATAGTCTCTCTCGTCACCTTCCGGCACTTTGCCAGCGTGGCTTGAAAATCCTTTTCAATATCGGAAAGACACGGTGTATGGCACATATAGGTTGCACATTCAAAATGATGATAAAAACTCCGGTAGTCCAGATTAATCGTGCCCACTACTGCCTTACAGTCATCACTCACAAATACCTTCGCATGGACAAACCCCGGTGTGTACTCATAAATCTGCACCCCGGATTCCAGCAGAGCCGCATAATGCGTCTTCGCCAGCGCATATGGAATCCTTTTATCCGGAATACCCGGCAGAATAATCTTCACATCAATTCCACGCTCTGCTGCAAACTGGAGTGCCGCCTTCATTTCTCCATCTAAAATCAGATACGGAGACATTATATGAACATATCTGTGGGACTGGTTCAAAATATCCATGTACACCCGTTCCCCCACTTTATCCCGATCAAGGGGATAATCCCCAAAGGGAAGCACATACCCCTTCGCACTTATGGCTTTTTCAGCTGGATAATCCAGATATTTCTGAAATTCCGGCACCTTCTCATCCAGATTCCACATCTGCAAAAACATCAGTGTAAAGCTGGCTGCCGCTTCTCCCTGGAGCATGACTGCCGTATCCTTCCAATGTCCGTACTTTTCCTCATGATTAATATACTGGTCTGCCAGATTTATCCCACCGTTAAACGCGGTATGTCCATCAATAACCAGAATCTTCCGGTGGTCCCGGTAATTATAGTGGGTCGATATAAATGGTTTTAAAGGCGCAAACATTTTACACTGTATTCCCAATTTCTGCAGCCGTTTCGGATAATCATGAGGCAGGGTAGAAAACTCACAGGTGCCGTCATAGAGCATTTTGACCTCTACACCCTCCGCAGCCTTCTCTGCCAGTATTTCCAGAACCTTTCCCCACATCAATCCTTCCTGCACAATAAAATATTCCAAAAAAATAAAATGCTCTGCCTTTTTCAGCTGCTTTAAAAGCTCCTCAAATTTGTCCTCCCCGAGGGGGAAGTACGTCACTTCCGTATTGTGATACACCGGATAACAGCCCGTCCTGCCAATATAACGCACCAGTGCTGCACTCTCAGGATTTTCCTCCACCAGTCCTTTTAAGGCTTCCTCTGACTGTGGAATACTTTTCCTGGTCTCCTCTATCAGCTGCTGCAGTCTTACTTTAATGGCACGATGTCCAATTTCAATCCGTGTATAGAGCAGAAACATTGTCCCAAATACCGGTAACAGCATAATCACCATCAGCCAGGTAAGCTTTACTTCTGCATCAAAATCACAGTTAAACAGATACAGTACCATTATCACTATAAATACAACAGAAATTCCCATATATTGTGGCAAAAATTCACTAAACCATAAAAAAGCACTGAGCAGGATAAATACCTGTATCAGAAACAGCAACAGAATCAGTCCCAAACGGCTAAACACAATATTGACCAATATATTGATCAATCCCTTCTTACCCTTTCTCAAAAGATGCATTCCCATGCTTTCTTCTTTTTCCATCAACGATTCCTCCTGCTGTATGCCAGACTATTATCCAGATACCCATTCCTCCAGCCAGTCACATATATCTATACTGGCGCGCCCATTTATATATGTTTTTTGCGCCCTTCTCATTTCATTTTTTACAGTATTCTTCTTTATACGCCGTATCGCAGGAATTAGCTGCCTGCGCTCATCTCTCACTGCAACACACATATGATGGTTTTCAAAAAAGCGCCGGTTTGCGGTTTCGCACCCCGGAATTGGCGATATGTGTATCAAGGAAACACCGGCAGCTGCTGCCTCCGTGGACGACAATCCCCCTGGCTTTGAAAGGAAGATATCACAAGCTTTCATATAAAGATGCATCTTTGTGGTGCTTTTTAATACATAAAGCCTCTTCACCTTTTTTGCCTTTTCTTCCAGCTTCCGATAAAGTCTCTTATTATTGCCACAGATTACAATGCATTCAGTTTTCTCATGATGTTCCATATATTTACAGAGAAGCTGAATTGTCTGCTCCAGATTTCCCGCCCCAATACTTCCACCGGATACCAAAATATAATGCTTTTCTGATGACAGTCCAAGCATAAGCTTCGCCTGCTCCTTCGGTATATCCTCCAGAAAGGAAGTACTCACTGGTATTCCAATCGGTAACAGCTTATGCTCCGGTATTCCCCTTTTGCAAAATTCCGGTACTAACTCCGCACTGGGAATCACATAGTAATCACAATCCGTTTCCTCAGTAAAGGGAATACAGGCATAATCCGTAGCAATAAAAACCGTCCTTGGCACCGGTATTCCGTTTCTTTTCATACAGGTTATTACCTCTGCCGGAAATAGATGAGGCATAACCATAACGTCAACCGGATGCTCCTTCAGATACTGTCCTAACAGCAGTGCGATTTTCCGGTTGGCAAAATATACAGGCGACCGAAAGGGCAGTCTTCTATAGCCTTCCCCCAGTAAATAGATAAACCCAAACAGCCGGGGCATCTTTTGGGCAATCCCTATATAAAGGCCGCCTATACTCTTTGCCAGACCTTTACTCACTAATGTGTAAGGGTCTAATACCCCCACCTGATGTCCACGTCTTACTAATTCTTCCCATATGGCATTTCCCGCCGCATTGTGTCCGCCACCGGTACTACATGATAAAATTAATGCCTCCATAACAGTCTCACCCTGCACTTTTCCCTTTCTTCCTTACTGGTATATAAACGGATGAAAACTCCGATTGTTATAAACAAAAAACCGGTCACCACATATAAATCCATTCCACATATCCGCATGGCTAAAAGTGCTGCCACATATGTCCATATCGTCCGGTTAAAATGCGGCGTCACCCGCAGCACCAGCGAAAAGAACAAAAAGAAAAATGCCAGAATAACCGCCGCTTTTATATCTGGAAACAGCCCTAACAGGCATCCAAAGGTTGTGGCAATCCCTTTCCCTCCCCGGAAATGATAAAAAACAGGATAAATGTGCCCGAATACCGGGGCTGCAAGAATAAGCGCCTGCCAGAATCCTGCAGACTGCCACGTTAAAGAAGAATGAAAATACAAAAATATCGGCAAAAATCCTTTCGCCATATCAAATACCAGTGTGAGCACCCCACACCAGAAACCTCCCTGCATAAAAGCATTTGCCGTACCAGGATTCCGGTCCTTGCTCTCTCTTATAATATCCCTCCCTTTTATCAGGGAACCAAACATTCTTGCATATAAAATACTGCCGGATAAATATCCAATTATAATAAATGCAATTTTATCTATCATTTTCATATTCTCCAATTTTTTCTTACTGTATAATATGCCATGAAATGTTCTTTTTAAGACTATAATAAACAATGAATTTTTATTATAGCACAAAACTACTTGTCCACATAGAATATTTGACAATCATTCCAAAATATGATACATTCGTCAAGGCTTTACAAGTGTAACACCAACTCTAAGAATGGTCAACCTTTGGACATTCGGACTTTACAAATACGCACATTTTGTAACTGCACAATAAAAGGAGACACTTTGCAATGAATACTTCAAAATCAGAATTGGAAAAAAGAGAAATTCTTCGCATGTCCAATGAAGAATCCAACAAACTGACAAGAGAATGTCTTCAGACTGCACTCATCTATCTGATGAATGAGAAGCCCTTTGAAAAAATCACAATCACAGAGCTGGTGAAGCGTTCCGGTGTATCCAGGACTGCATTTTACCGGAATTACCATTCTAAGGAGGATATCCTGACTGAATTCTGTGAACGGTTTCTCAAGGAGCTTGCAGCCTCTTTTGAGGATGAACGTTACAGAATCCAGCCCCATTTGTGGTATCTAGGGTTCTTTTCCTGCATACAGGAGCATGCAGATATTTTCAAACTGCTGATACAGGCAGACATACCTGCCTGCATAAGTGATACAGCAGTTTCCTTTATTGAAAAAATAAAGCCGGCACGTACAGCAAAGGAGTATTACAAAAATCTTGCCTTTGAAGGAGCTTTCGCCAAAATCCTTACGGGATGGTTTCAAAACGGAATGAAGGAAAGCCCGGAGGAAATGGCGAAGCTCTGTGAGGATATCATTCCCCGGTAAAATTATCACTGACCGCTATTATATATAGCAAAAGAATAATAAATCTTGTTAATTGCGAAACTCCTTATTTTCGAAATCCAGTTGTTTATATTACACAACGGTCGGTAACGAAAACAGAGTTTCGCAAACACCTAAAATAATAGAACAAAAGCGAGGTAATTATTATGCTGTTTCAATTTATTATCTGTTTTCTTGCGGGCATCGGTGCCGGACTCGGAACCGGATTTGCAGGAATGAGCGCTGCTGCCGTCATCAGTCCTATGCTGATAACCTTTTTGCACATGCCAGCCTATGAAGCTGTGGGAATTGCCCTTGCCAGCGATGTACTCGCCAGCGCCGTCAGCGCTTATACCTATGGAAAAAACAAAAACCTGGACATTAAAAACGGAATCGTCATGATGATCAGCGTCCTGCTATTTACAATGGCGGGAAGCTTTGTTGCAAGCAGAGTTCCAAACCGCACCATGGGTAACTTCTCTGTCTTCATGACCTTCCTGTTAGGAATCAAATTCATTGTTAAGCCTGTTATGGCCACCAAGGAAACCATGGCAGCAGTCAGCGCAAAGAAACGCTTTCTCCAGTCGGTTATCTGTGGAGTCATAATCGGCTTTATCTGTGGTTTCATCGGAGCCGGCGGCGGCATGATGATGCTCTTAATCCTCACCTCCGTTCTGGGCTACGAATTAAAGACTGCTGTGGGAACCAGCGTATTTATCATGGCATTTACTGCATTTACCGGAGCTGCCAGCCACTTTGTTATCGGCGGACTGCCGGATATCACCTGTCTGATATTCTGCGTTCTTTCCACTCTGCTCTGGGCAAGAATTGCTGCCCGCTTTGCAAACAAAGCAAGCGCCATTACCTTAAACCGTGCCACTGGCGCTGTTTTAGTGGTGCTAGGGGCTGCTATCATGATTGTAAATTATCTGTAGCCCTCCATGGTCCATACGCATAGAAGAACACAGACAGACACATTGCAATTGTCCATCCAATCGGCCATGCACACCAGATGCCCACTGCTCCAAATTGCCCGGCAAGAACAATCGCCAGCACTACACGAAGAATCAGGTCGGTAAAGGTTCCTATCATGAACTGCTTCATCAGACCGGCTCCCCGCAGGATTCCATCTGCCACCAGCTTTACAGATATCACAAAATAGAAAGGTGCCAGTATCCGTAAAAACAAAATACCGGTATTTAAAGCGGTGTCGGATGGATTGTCCATAAAGAACGCAATCAGCCATTTACCCACGGTGATATACAATATTACAAAAGGAACGCTTAAGGACCACACCATTTTTACGCCTGCCTTAAAACCATCCCGTATACGGGGCAATTTCTTTGCCCCCATATTCTGGGCAGTAAAATTGGATATACCATTTCCCAATGTGGTAAAGGAGGTAATCACCAGATTATTTAACTTCACCGATGCTGAATATCCGGCAATGACACCGGCACCAAATCCGTTAATAACCCCCTGTATAATGATATTTCCCACAGAAATGAAACTCTGCTGGAGAATACTTGGAACTGCAATCCCTGCTATCTTTCCCAGCAGCTCCCAGGAGAACACCGGAGTTTTTCCCTCCACCTTAATCTTATAAAACCGCCGGAATACTACTATCATTGCCAGAATACAGCTTATTCCCTGGCACAGAAAGGTCGCCCATGCCACGCCTGCAACTCCCATATGGAACACCGCAACGAATAAAATATCCACCGCAATATTAGAAACCGAGGAAACTGCCAGAAAAATAAATGGAGTCCTGGAATCTCCCAGCGCAGAAAAAATACCGGTTGCGATGTTATAAAACATTAAAAACGGCAGCCCCCAGATATATATATCCAGATACAGCTTAGAATCAGCAAAGATATTTTCCGGTGTATGTATCATGGAAAGCAGCCTGCCCCCCAGTGCAATACCAAAAATCATTAATACAGTGCATAAAACAGCACTGGCAATCAGGGTTGTATATACTGCCGTTTTCATGTCTTTTAACTGCTTAGCGCCAAAAAAACGGGACACGATAACGGAGCAGCCAATGTTACAGCCAAAGGCAAAGGCAATAAAAATAAGTGTAATTTCATAGCTGTTACCCACCGCCGCCAGCGCATTTTCCCCAATAAACTTACCTGCCACCAGACTGTCCGCAATATTGTAAAGCTGCTGGAAAATCACACTTCCAAACAAAGGCAGACAAAATTTCCATAAAACGGATTCCGGTCTGCCAACCGTTAAATCCCTATTCATTCTTTCCTGCCTCCAGATCCATATCCTTTATAACTTCCTGTTCCTCCAGTATAAGCTCTGCCACCTCTGCCGGATGGTCTACAATGACTTCTGCTCCCTGCTCTTTCAAAAATTCCGTTTTCCTGAAGCCCCAGCTTACAATAATACTGTTCATGTATGCATTTTGTGCAGTGGCAATATCTACCTCGGAATCCCCTATATACACTGCCTTTTTTCTCTCTATCTGTAAATAATTCAGAACCTCATTGACAGAATCCGGTGCCGGTTTTTTCAAAATTCCCTCTCTGTCTCCCACTGCATAGTCAAACAGTCCGTCAAAATATTGCGTGCAAAGCTCCTGTACCGCCACATCCGCTTTATTGGAAACCACAGCCGTCCTGCAGCCTGCCCCACGCAGCCTTCGTATCAGCTCTAAGATTCCGTCATAGGGCTTTGTCTTATCTGCACAATGTATCTTATAGTATTCAATAAAATCTGTATATACCCTGCTGACAGCTTTCTCATCCGTTCCTGCCGGGACGCCCCTCTCTATCAGCCTGGGTATTCCATTTCCCACAAACCGCCTTACATCATCAATGGAGTGTTCCGGATAATTGTTTTTGCGCAATGCATAATTCAATGTATCTGTCAAGTCCTCCAGAGTATTTAAAATCGTGCCATCCATGTCAAATATTGCAAGTTCGTACTTCATTTGTTATCACCATTCCCTCTGTCTTTTCTATTTTTCTGCCGCCTTACAGCATACCACTACAAACAATATTCCACAAGGTCAGAAAGTGCTTTTCTGGGTCTTTCTGCCGGCATTTCATCGGCGTAGCCCAATACCACGCCTCCTGTCAGCTGACCCTCCACCTTCATATAAGCTGCAAGCTCGGGATACGCAAAGCAGGTATTCCCAACCCACAGGGTTCCGATCCCCAGCTCCTCTGCCTTTAAAAGCATGTTCTGGATGGCAGCTCCAATGGACAAAGAATCTATGATTTCCGTCACCCTCTCATCTGCTGTAATGCTTCCGAAGGGACTTTTCCCATAGGGGTTAACCACCATTACCACCAGCGGCGCCTCCTGCATAATCCGCAGGGTATTTACCGCATCCGGAAGTCCATATGCGGATTCCGGCAATAAGGGCTCCCCGCTGTGCTCCCTCCGGATGCCGCTTTTCATGGCAGAAAGCAATTCTGCTTTTTTGTCTCCTCCATACACAACAAACCGCCATGGCTGTTTATTCTTGCCGGATGGCGCCATTCTCGCTGCATCCAATATCTGATTCAGCACAGCTTCCGGCACTTCATCCTGCTTATATTTTCTGATACTTCTTCTGGCATAAATTTCCTTCGTGCTCATGATATCCTCCAAATGTCCTTTTTACACGGGCAATCTTAAAGCGTTTACTTTTAAAAGTATAGTTACATAAACCATGTAAAGTATAACATTTCTGTCCAGAATCTACAAGCATAGAGAAAGGCGCCTCCTGTGGACAGAGCCAATATCAAACAGGAGACGCCTTATTCTAACATCTATTTCAAATAATATATTATCAGGAGCATTATAATATTTATCTATCTCTTGACATTAAATGCCTGCATGCCCGGATAGACCGCACTTGCACCAAGATCCTCCTCAATACGGAGCAGCTGGTTATATTTTGCAACGCGCTCCGTCCTGCTTGGTGCACCAGTCTTAATCTGGCAGGTATTTAATGCAACTGCTAAATCTGCAATTGTAGTATCCTCCGTCTCACCAGAACGATGGGAGGAAATAGTAGTATAACCGGCTTTATGAGCCATCTTAATCGCTTCCAAAGTCTCGGATACCGAACCAATCTGATTTAATTTGATTAAGATAGAATTACCTGCTCCCTGCTCAATTCCCTTGAAAAGACGCTCTGTATTTGTAACAAACAAATCATCTCCCACCAGCTGCACTTTATGCCCAAGTTCTTTTGTAAGCTGCTGCCAGCCCTCCCAGTCTTCCTCATCCAATGCATCCTCTATTGAAATAATCGGATACGTATCTACCAGCTGCTTCCAATGTGCAATCAGTTCTGCAGAAGTAAATTTAGTACCTGCCTTTGGCAGTACATACTCTCCCTTTGCAGAACCCTTCCACTCACTGGAAGCGGCATCCATGGCTATCATAAAATCCCTGCCCGGCTCATAGCCTGCATTTTTCACCGCCTCTAAAATATACTGAATGGCTTCCTCATCGCTGGCGAGGTCCGGAGCAAAACCTCCCTCATCACCAACAGAGGTTGCGAGACCCTTTGATTTTAATAATGCTGCCAGAGCATGAAATACCTCTGCGCACCAGCGAAGCGCCTCCTTAAAGGAAGAAGCTCCCACTGGCATAATCATAAACTCCTGTACATCTACTGTATTGGCTGCATGTGCACCGCCATTTAAGATATTCATCATCGGAACCGGCAGACGGTTACCGGAAATCCCGCCAAGGAAACGGTAAAGCGGCATATCCAAAGCGGTTGCCGCCGCTCTGGCAGCTGCAATGGAAACAGCCAGAATAGCATTCGCACCAAGCTTAGACTTATCCTTCGTTCCATCTGCCTCCATCATAGCTTTATCCACCGCATAAATATCCGATGCATCCATTCCGGTAACCGCATCATTTATAATCGTATTGATATTTTCAACCGCCTTCGTCACACCTTTTCCTAAGTATCTGGATTTATCACCATCCCTTAACTCCAATGCCTCAAACTCACCTGTAGACGCTCCGCTGGGAGCTGTGCCTCTTGCAACTGTACCATCTGCCAAGGTTACCTCTGCCTCAACAGTAGGGTTTCCTCTTGAATCCATAATTTCCCGTCCGATAACTTTTTCAATCTCCAAATAATTCATTATTTAAATTCTCCTTTTTTATTTTATACTGTGATATCCTTTATTTTCTGTCCGGAAACCACCGCCATAACGGCGCGCTCCCGTTCTTCGTCATATTGCCGGAATTTTTGGATTGTACGCTGCACATCATGATATACCTTCCAATAACCGGAATAGATAAAATTCTTTCCGTCATTTTCCAGAAATCCTTTTACATCCATCAGCGGATATTCTAAAAAGATTCCGATTTCATGCGGAAATGCTGCATTCCCACTGCTATAAAAGCAAATCCGGTTTGACAAGCGCTCCAGCATATCATCAAGATTATCCGACATATAACCATACTCCTTCAAAAAATCCCGGACTTCCTCTGCATGCAAATACGTTACCAGCTCCCTTTCCCGATAAAGATACAAAACTCCCTTATCACCCTTTGTCTTCAGAAAGCGATAAGAAATGTCTGTCCCCTGAAGCAAATATCCAATTCGGAAAAACTCTCTCCCCGTCACTGTCATAATATTAGCCGCCTTGCTTCCCGATAAAATCGGCGCACAATGAATTGCCAGCAGCAGTGATATTCTGGTCTCTTCATCCAAAGCAGTCTTAAGCTTCATAATTTCCTGTATTGGCATTTCTTATTTCCTCTTGCTTTCCTTATATCTTTTTGCTTACCTTACAAAATAAACCATCTTTTTATACAGGAGAATTTTCTTACATCTGTCTCCTATACTTAATATGTCCCATTTGCAGATGGATTATGAATATTTTCTAATTAGTTATAACTAATTTCATGTTTATAATATAAAAATGAGCAGCAGCACTCCCAAAACAGTTATTCCACATTTTTCAGTGCTTCATCCATTGGAATTTTCTTGATTCTTCTAAAATCAAGTCCCATAACAATCAGATACCCAATTAATACGAACAAGAACATCCTCGCATATCCCCACGGAGTCATCACAAAGGGATACCATCCGCTGTAACTTGACAGTATGATTTTCCATGTTACGGTCATAACAAGCGTACCCAAAAAAACACTGACCGTATCAGCAATCACAAAAACAACGGTTGTGGAAAGCAAGTACAGTTTTGCTATTTCGCCGTTTTCATAGCCCAGAATCTTCGTCATGGAGATTGCGTTTTCATTTTTCTCAATGATAATCTTGGTGAGCAAATAAATCAGCACCACCGACAACAGGATACACAGAACCTGAAAATACTGCATATATGCACCCATTGAATGTTCAAGCTGGTCACACATTTTAGTGATATCCCTTTCAGTGATAACTGTTGCGATATCATCCCCTGAAATATCTGTAATTTCCGAATCAGACAGGTATCCTGTAAATTCATCCTCTTCCATGTCAAAGGAACTGCAGAACTGTTCCATCGGCATATAAACCGAAAGATTCAAGGATTTATCATAAAATCCAATAGCCTTAAATTCATACCGTTTATTCTCATATTTTTCTTCCAGAGAAAATGTGTCACCCACTGATATGCCGTATTTATCCGCAAAGGATTCTGAAATATAAACCTCTCCTTCCTGCAGTCCATCTAAACCGTCAATTTTTACATAACTGCTATTATCCGCAATACCATATACAGAAATCTCCTCATCTATCGTATTGCTTTTTCTTTGCAGAGATTTCATTCCAAAGACCTCAGCAGATTCATTTGACGTTGTAATTCGGTTTCCGTCCTTGTCCTCGCAGGATTTCAACACATACTGATAATCCACAAACATCATGTTTTTCGCATTATCCTTGTAATAATCCAGAGTGTCAGGCAGCCCTATCGCCATAGCCAGCATCACACAGACGAAAAAAACACCAAAAAACAAAATCAGATAGTTCGGAATATTCTGAAAAATAATACGCAGACGGAAACGATTAAAAAATTTCCATTTTGGCAAACGTATCGCTTTTTTTCGCGTGGTCTTTTTTAAATCCTGTCGCAAGAATTCAAGCGGCGTATGCTTCATTTCCCTCGTTATGACCACAAGATTTACAACAAACATAAGTACAAGCGGAATCAATGTGGTCTTAAAAAATGCGGTCGGATTCCAAACCGTCTCATAAGCAGGCAGACTATAGCTGTTATAATACATAGATACCACCACATTTTTAAATACCGTATACCCAAGCAGGTTTCCGACTGCCGCCGCAATCAGCGTAACAATCACAGGCATAGTGAGATAATGGTGAATCAACTCCCTGCGGGTATATCCCGATGCCCTCAGTGTTCCTATCGTTTTCGATTCTTTAGTAATAGTATTACTGATGGTTACAGCAAAGATAAAAGCGATAATCACAATCAGAATATCGAGGAGTACGCCGCCCATTGCTTCGTCCGATCCCATATCCTCCGTAGCGAAATGAATGGCCTGATTAGCATAAGCAGGAAGATAATCTGCAAGCGCATTCTCTCCGACAACAGTCTGTGTCAGCAACGCTTTCATAAAATCATCGGAAAGCTTCTTTTCTGCTTTTTCATCTGACGGCACGGTTCCATATTTCCATGCATAAACATAATGTATTGGCGTTTCAAGATTTGCAAAGCCTTCCTCTGTAACCATTGCCACATCGAATTTTAGAGCGTCAAACATCATATCTGTATTTTTTTCGTGGAGTGTAGAATAATTGACATAGGCAATTAATCCCACTACCTCCCATTTTCTGCCGCCAACAGTAACGGTATCGCCAATTTTAATACCAGTGTTGTCTGCGTGCATACGGTCAAGGGCGATTTCGTCCGCTGTTGTTGGAAAGCGCCCAGCCAAAAGGCAGGCATTGTTAATATCATCTGTTTCCGTATATACACGGACGGTACCGTCCGTTTTACCGTCATTGTCATTGTCTTCGTCCTCATTGCGGTAAAAATTTTTATAAATATGTACCGGAACGGCTTGGAAACCAGAATCATCCAGCTCATATTTTTCTTCTGCATCTGCATATTCTTCATCAATTTCCGTCAGAATTTCATCCCATACTTCATCATAGGCTTTTTCATATGCTTGGGCATAAGCAGACTGATACGAATCTTTATAAGCGGAATCGTAAGCGGTTTGATAATCTCCGCTTTTTTTTGCATTCTCAATTGCTGCTGGCAACACAGCCGCAACCGTAATCTCGTCTAACCCCTGTGCCCGCAAGGAATTTTTCATTTGCTGTTCAAAGGTCGAATCAAATTCTTTTGCAAACCCTGTGTCAAATTCCTTTGTAAATTTGCTCTCAAATTCATCCGCAAATTTTTCATCCAGCTCATCCTTTGCCTTATTCAAATAATAGGCTTTTATGTCGGCTTTTTCACCATTTGCAATCTTTTCAAGAAGTGCGGCATCCGCCTGTTTTTCCAATTCAAAATGTCCATCCTCTAATTTATATTTTGTAATGCCTCCATTCGCCGCAGTCATCATACTTTCGTTGGCTACATACATTCCCGACACAAATCCAATTGTGAGAATTAGAAAAAGGCTGACAACAAGATACTTTTTCCAATCGCCAAAAAGCTCCCTTGGTATCCGCCGGTAAAGCGGATTTTTTATTTTTGGGTTTGTCATATCATCCACACTCCTTACCATTCCAGCTCAGAAGCCGAAATTTTATTTATATTGTTTTCACTATGCCGCACTTTCCCGTCACGCAGCTTTATGACATGATCCGCAATGCCTTTAATTGCCTCGTTGTGTGTCACCATAATGACGGTATTTTTGTACTTTTGGTTGATTTCCTCAATTAACTTCAAAATCTCCTTGGAAGTGGCATAATCCAGTGCTCCTGTAGGCTCATCGCACAGAAGAATATCCGGATTTTTTATAATCGCCCTGCCAATGGAAACGCGTTGCTGCTGTCCGCCGGAAAGTTGGTTCGGCAGTTTGTACCGGTGTTCATACAAACCAAGCGTATTCAGCAGTTCGTCAATATCCAGCGGATAATCTGACAAATATGCTCCCACCTCAATATTTTCTTTTACATTGAGATTTCCTATCAAGTTGTATAGCTGGAATACATACCCCAGATGCTTACGGCGGTACTGCGTAAGCCGTTTTTCATCCAAATCTTCCAGCTTATCCCCATTTATGGAAATGTAGCCAGAATCTGCACTGTCAATGCCTCCAATAATATTCAATAAAGTGGATTTCCCTGAACCGGAAGGACCAAGCAGAACACAAAACTCTCCCTTTGCGATAGAAAAGTTCATTCCTCGCAACACCTCCTGCCTTGTATCCCCACTACCGAAAGATTTTTTTAAATCGACAATTTCCAAAAATTTTTTTTCCTGTACTAACATAATAATCATCCTTTCTTTTTATATAATAGTTAGGTAATTGCAAAACTCCTTATTCCTAACGTATTCTACATAAAATAAAGTTTCGCAATTGCCTATATAAAATCGCAGAAAATCATTTTATATCACTAATCTAAGTTAGTTATAACTAACTTATCCTTTTAATAAAAGCGGCTTTCTTATGTTAGTAGCCGCTAACTTGATTTTAAATATACCTCTTCTTCAACGCTTTTGTCAAGCCGCGAACAGTTCCATCAACATCTATCATATTCTTTTTTGAAGCAGATAGAAATCCGGTTATTTATCATGCAGCCAAACACCGCCCAATTATTTTAGTTGAATAAAACCTAAACTAACACTAGTGCGAACAAATGTTTTGTGATATACTATGCTCAAGAGGTGAGGGTATGAAAATTTTACTTATTTTAATTATGGCAACTGCCGCTGTTATGATAATTGTATATTTTATAGCTTTACTGACAAAGCAAAGCCGAATGCTCATTGCATTTCGCATTATCATGTTGATTTTAATTATCCTGCTGCTTATTGCATGGATAACCAGCATCATACTTGGACAGCACTTCATCCTGTTGCTTGGTCTGGCTGTTGTGTTCATTATAATGTATGCTTTCTCCTAAGCAGCAATTATTACCGGCTTACTATTTACAAGAACCTTCCTCTACCTCTCATGAAAGCATTCATTATAAAAATTACAGCTTCTGAACAAACAATGCCCGGACTGCATTCAATACAGCAACAACCATCACTCCTACATCTGCAAAAATCGCCAGCCACATATCAGCAATACCAAAAGCGCCTAGAATTAAACAAAGTATTTTTATTCCAATTGCAAAATAAATATTTTCATATACAATACGGATGCACTTTCTGGATATCCTAATTGCCTTTGCAATCTTTAACGGGTCATCATCCATCAGAACAATATCCGCCGCTTCAATTGCAGCATCTGAGCCTAATGCCCCCATGGCAATGCCGATATCCGCTCTGGATAACACCGGAGCATCATTTATGCCATCTCCTACAAAGGCAAGCTTCGCTTTCTCCGGTTTTCCCTCCAGTAACTCCTCTACCTTAGAAACCTTATCCGCCGGAAGCAGTTCACTATACACTTCTGTAATGCCAAGCTCCTTTGCCACCTGCTCTGCAACATTCCCTGCATCACCAGTCAGCATAACTGTCTTTGTAACACCTGCTCCTTTTAATGCCCGGATTGCTTCTTTTGCATGGGGCTTTATCTTATCAGAAATCAAAATATGTCCGGCATATTCGCCATCTACTGCCATATGCACAACCGTCCCCACATGGTGACAATCCTTATATCCTATACCAAGCCGTTTCATCAGTTTTGCATTACCCACTGCAACCGCAATACCGTCTACTTTTGCAAGTACACCATTTCCGCTGATTTCTTCCACATCCGTCACTCTGGTCTTATCCATTTCCTTACCATAAGCCTTCTGCAGACTCTTGCTAATTGGGTGGGAAGAAAAGCTCTCTGCCAGTGCTGCATATTCCAAAAGCTTCGCATCTTCCATCTCACTGTGATGCACTCCGCTTACCTCAAATACTCCCTGGGTCATGGTTCCGGTTTTATCAAATACCACGCACTTTGTCTGGGCAAGGGTCTCCAAATAGTTGGAGCCCTTTACCAACACACCCTCTTTGCTCGCCCCACCGATGCCGGCAAAAAAACTAAGGGGAATACTGATAACCAGAGCACAGGGACAACTGATAACCAGGAAGGTCAACGCACGGTAAATCCAGTCCCCCCATTCCGGTGACAGTCCCATAAACAGTATTCTTACCAGCGGTGGCAAAACGGCCAGAGCCAAAGCACTGTAGCACACTGCAGGCGTATAATATCTTGCAAATTTTGAGATAAAATTTTCAGATTTCGATTTTTTTGAGCTGGAATTCTCCACTAAATCTAAAATCTTAGAAACAGTGGATTCCCCAAATTCCCTGGTGGTTTCAATTTTCAAAACCCCGGTCATATTAATACATCCACTGATTACTTCATCCCCGGACTCTGCCTCCCGGGGCAGGCTTTCACCGGTTAAGGCACTGGTGTTCAATGTCGTTCTACCCTCTGTAATAATTCCGTCAATAGGAATCTTCTCTCCCGGTTGTACCACAATAACTGTTCCAATCTCCACCTCATCCGGAGCAACCTTTTCCAATTTGCCGTCTCTTTCAATATTGGCATAATCCGGACGGATATCCATCAACTCGCTGATATTGCGGCGGCTTCTCCCCACTGCATAGCTCTGGAACAGCTCTCCAATCTGATAAAACAACATAACAGCAACGCCTTCCGCGTAATCACCAAGTACGATGGCTCCAATTGTTGCTACTGCCATCAGAAAATTCTCATCAAATACCTGCTTATTCAGTATACCTTTAAATGCTTTCTTTAGAATATCATATCCTATAACTAGATACGGAATCATATACAATCCAAATTTCAAATAGCCCTCTGCCGGAAGAACTGATAAAATAATGATAAGCAGAGCTGCCACAATAATACGAATCAGAACCCTTTTCTGCTTTTTATTCATCCGAATCACCCTCTTTCCCTAAAACGAATTTATAAGAAAATCTCACAGTCATCTTCTACCTTTTTGCAATTCTTAAGTACATCCTGCATCACTGTCTTCGGCTCAACACCCTCCTCAAATTCTACAATCATTTTCAGCAGCATAAAGTTTACTGTTGCAGCCTTGACACCGGCTGTATTCCTGGCAGCCTCTTCCATCTTATTGGCACAGTTTGCGCAGTCCACATCAATTTTATACGTCTTTTTCATAATAGAATACCTCCCTTTTGCTATCAGTCATTTCGTCACATGAACATCTATTCATATGTTTGCGTATATTATAACACACTATATATATCTGTCAAGGAAAACTTTATGCTTAATATAGTGTCTTATCTTTTTTTAATATCTGAAATGTACTGATAATATCTAACACCTGTCTCTTATAC
>ENA-UAKZ01000305-UAKZ01000305.1-human-gut-metagenome-genome-assembly--contig:-NODE-305-length-20207-cov-5.971566_pt1 | contig 20207 bp, 20 predicted proteins | sample MGYA00243693_ERZ654454 | MGnify/ENA primary metagenome ERZ654454 (study PRJEB26926, sample SAMN06164508) | human gut metagenome | biome: ENVO:00009003; feature: ENVO:2100002; material: ENVO:00002003... | reverse complement strand
CGAGATTAGCGAGTGTCTCGTGGGCTCGGAGATGTGTATAAGAGACAGCCCTTATCATATTCCAAAAGTGACAACAGACAGTTAATCGTGGTGGACTTGCCGCTTCCGTTTGGTCCCAGCAGTCCAAAAATCTCCCCCTCTTCTATCGCCAGATTAAAATGGTCTAACGCTACCAGGTCACCATACCGCTTTACCAGATTCTCAATTTTTACAACCATATACTCTTCCTCCCATTTCATATCTGTCAGGTAATTGTTTCGCACTCACCTACTTTATCTGTACTTTACACTATCCGTGGGAAAAACTACAGTGTAAAATGTAAGAAAATTATATGACAAATGTCACATTTTATGAAAAAACACTTGCCCAATCCAAATATTTCTATTATCTTGTAATCAGATTCCTTATCGTAAAATGTTACAGAACGGAGATTATATTATGTCAACCCTTATAGATTCCTTTATCCTGTTTATACTTGGCTCTCTCCTGTGTCCATTGGAACAGTTGGATGTCTTACACATCATGTGCATACTCCTGCTGCTTTCCCTTTACTGTTTTGAATACATCGCCACCAATGAGAAGACTCTTAGGCGTCTTGGCATCCTGCCCCTGATTCTATGCTTCTTTCTGCCGGAACTGTGTGCATTTTTACCGATGCTCTGTTATATCTTTTTTTATCGGAAGCAGTATCTTTTACCATATCTCTATATAATGCCGGCAATTTTCTATCTATACAGATTTCAGGAGCCTGCCTGTCTACTGGTGCTTCCCTTTACAGGCATCAGCTTTTACTTGGGCTACCAGAACAATCTGCGGGACACGTTACAGCAGAAGATTAAAACATTCCGGGATAACAGCGTTGAAAAAGAAATGATACTAAAAAGAAATAATGAGCAGCTCTTAGAAAACCAGGATAACCAGATTTATATTGCCACCCTGAAAGAACGGAACCGAATTGCAAGGGACATCCATGACAATGTAGGACATATGCTCTCCCGCTCCATTTTACAGACCGGCGCTCTTCTTGCCATCTGTAAGGATGAAAGCTTGAAACCCCATTTAGAAGCATTAAAGGACACCTTAAATGCTTCCATGGACAGTATCCGCAGCAGTGTTCATGACCTGCATGATGAATCGATTGACTTAAAGGAAGCTCTCACCTCCCTAATCAGCCACTTTACTTTCTGTCCCATTGCCTTCAGCTGTGAGATATCCCGGAATATACCACGGAATGTAAAATACTGCATTCTTACCATCACAAAAGAAGCACTGAATAATATCATAAAGCACAGCAATGCCACAAGGGCTTCGATAACCGTAAAGGAACATCCCGGATTTTACCAGCTTTTAATTGAAGACAATGGCACCACTGCGACAAAACAGTTTTCAGAGAAAGACACAGGAATCGGACTTGCCAATATGAAAGACCGGGTAAATGGCGTTCATGGGATTCTGCATATCAGCACAGAGGCAGGCTTCCGGATTTTCATGTCGGTTCCAAAATAGAAGAAGCATTTTCTGCTTCATTGATTTTAACGGAATAATCTGATACTATATTTACTAAGAATGAAAAAGAAATGCTCCTTTTCCTGTCAATACTCCGCTGCAAGCAGTCACTTGGCTCGTTGCTCACGGGAATAAAAAGGGAGCTGCAGGAGACCTGGATATATGCGAGTTGTATTAATAGATGATGACCAGCTGGTCTGCATATCACTAAAAATGATATTAGAGGCAGGTGACGGAATTGAAGTTGCTGCGGTGGGAAATGATGGCTCACAGGCTCTTTCCCTATATCAGAAATATAAGCCGGATGTGCTTTTGATGGATATCCGTATGCAGGGAATGAACGGAACAGAAGCCCTGGCAGAACTGCTAAGGATATTTCCGGAAGCAAAAGTTTTATTTTTAACAACCTTTGTGGATGATGAATATATTGTAAAGGCTCTGGAGCTTGGCGCGAAGGGCTACATTATCAAACAAAATTTTGAACATATCATTCCGGCCCTTGAGGCTGTATATTCCGGACAGAATGTATACGGGGATGAAATCATTTCCAAAATCCCGAATTTAATAAAAGCTTCTGATTCCTTTGATTATACAGACGAGGACATTAACGAAAAGGAATATGAAATCATCACCCTTGTGGCAGAGGGCTTAAGCAACAGAGAAATCGCCTCCCGTCTATGCTTAAGCGAGGGGACGATACGCAATTATTTAAGCTCTATCTTAGAAAAGCTGAATCTTCGCGACCGGACCCAGCTTGCAATTTTCTACTACAAACACAAGCGTTAATCCGGTCTGCATCATTTTATGTTAGCGGATAAAATTCGTCCTTATTTTTTCTTCCGGTTCGGGATGTACTACTCCATTTGCCTTCCCTGTCTCAAGAAGCTTTAACAGCCATGCCATGTTATTTCCAAGGGTACGCATTATCTGCATGCCCTCCAAATCCTGCTTTACATCCTCCGGCTTGGAGCCATGTACCATATTCCAGTAACATGCCGGAATCATAAGCATGTTGTTGATTTCAATATATTTGTTAAGGGCATCCAGGGTTGCTGTGGTTCCTGCCCGTCTTGCAGAAGCGATACATGCCGCAGGCTTAAACTGCATATATTTTCCTGCACTATAAAATAACCGGTCCATCACCGCAAGCATTGCGCCATTTGGAGATGCATAAAATACCGGCGAGCCAAAAATATACCCGTCTGCCTCTTTTGCCTTAGCCGCAAGCTGGTTTACGATGTCATCATCAAATATGCACTGGCCTTTTCCACTTCTTTTACAGGCGCCGCAGCCGATACAGCCCCTTACCAGTTTGTTTCCAATATGGAATATCTCTGTATCAATCCCCTGCTGTTCCAATGTCTGTGCAATCTCAGACAATGCCGTGTAGGTACAGCCCTTTTCATTCGGGCTTCCGTTTACCAATAATACCTTCATGTTTTTTCTCCTTTACTGCATTTTTTTATAATTTATTTTATTATCGCACAAAAGATTACTATTCTCAATTAATTCCATAAAAAAATCCATCGTATACCGGACATTTCCAGTCGTTTATCATTTTACCGGATACATGGAATTCCTGCACCTGACCGCTATATCCTCCCAATTTGTAAGGATTGGCAAGGAGAATAATCCCCTCCTCATCCAGATACCAGCATTGTTCTTCATTACCATACTCCCCATCCGTGAAAAAATCAGAAAATATCCGTTCATACCGTCCCATTTCTTCCAATTGGACAACCATATTTTGAATCACTTCGTTAAGAGGAGCAGACTCCTGTCCGCCATCCTTACACAGCTTCCACATTTCAGGACGAAGCTTCGCAATTACCATTTCCCGTGTCTCATCAACATTTTTGAATAAATCACTTAAATATAAGCGGGTTCCATCCGGTGCAAATACATATGCATGCTGGGATATATTAGGGTGTGCCCCCCCAGAAAATGATAAATCCTGACAGACAACACTCAAATAGCCATTTACCTCCGTAAACATATACTCTTTTCCATAATAGTGGCTACGGAAATTCTCTTGCACCCCTGAATTTCTCATATTATAATAATCCTCATTGGCAAATTCCAGATAAGGTTCTAGTGTCTCTTCCTCTCTTTTCAAAGCATCCATCACCTTTTTCGCTGCCTCTCCATCCTTCCCATTGCAAAGTGTAAATACCTGACAGTCATAAAGCAACAGCTCGGTTCCATCCTCTGCATAAAACTGCTGTGGAGCATTACTGATTTCTACTTTCCAGATATCCGCCTGTGCTTCTTCTTCCTTATCCCACTCTTTTCTGTTCTCTGACAGTTTCTCTGCACATACCTGCAATTTGCCATAGCTATATCCTGTACACACTGCTGCCAATAATACGGCAAGCGCCAGTATTTTTCCCTTCATCTTCCCCACTATGTAAATCCCCTATTCCTTCCGCTGTTTTCTGCTTTACTCATGTTTTTGCATTTCATCTCATGAAATCATCTGTTCTTCGTATAGTATAACATACCCTTAAAATAATTTCATCTAGCATAATACGATAATCCTTCTCGGTGTCGTCTGCGGAGGAATGCTTCTTGTTGTTACGGAATAATAAACCAAAAGGGTATGCCTCCCCGGGTCACAAGTAAAGCTTTGCCCGTTGATGGTGTTGAGAACGGTATTTCCAGCGATATTGAGCTGTAAGGACCTGTCCTCTGCAAGCAGATTCCTGTCAAAAAAGTTCAGCATTACCTGTTCATTCCTGCCAATCACGGTAATTATCTTAGCCATATACTGTGGAGGAAAAATTAACGGTACCGGCAGACTGCTGTCATAGAATGCTGCCACCTGCATTCCCGGGCGAAGCTGCCTGCTGTCAATAACCTGCGTTTGAGAATCTACCATAAAATTTACAATTCCATTTTCGGTACGGAGTGACATCCGCTGGCTGCAGCAGTCATTTCCCCTTGAAATATTAATAATTGTACCTATAACCGGCACATAATCCGAATATGCCATAAATCATTAACCTTTTTTCTTTATCATATGACTTTCCGGTTAAAAAGGTGTTTGGTTTGACGGCGGAAGACAGATACGGTTTTTGCATACATAATAGGTTGTTTTATTGTTTAATAATTTATATTCCGTTGTTTCCTGTAACAATATTTTTATATCCGCATATATGGGAAGATGCGGTATGATTTTTTCTGCCCGGTCTTCCGTTGACAGTACCACCGTGATTTTTTTCGGTGGATTTAAATACATCAGCAGCGCTGTTAAAAACATACTATAGCCTGCCGGATAACCTTCCGCTTCGGCAGACATAAAGGCGAGCTGTTTTTCCGCCTCCTGGCAATAGTCTTGTCCGTCTCCAAGCTGGGATAGCCGCACGAGACAATATGCCATGACAGAGTTTCCGCTTGGCAGGGCACCGTCATATGTCTCCTTTGGTTTTGTAATCAGACTGTCATTTTCCATTCCATATAGATAATATCCGCCAGTATCTGTATCTGCAAATTGTTTCTCTGCTTCCCTGCAGATATCTTTCGCCCGTTCCAAATAGCTTTCATCCAAAGCCGCATCATAAAGACAGAGCAGCGCGGCGGTGTAATAGGCATATTCATCCAGAAATCCCTTTACCGACCTTACACCGTTACGACGGCTGACATAGAGAATATCTCCCTTGACAAGATTTTTTTCAATAAAGAGCTGAGCATTTTTTCCAGCTTCTATATAACGCTGATTTCCTGTCACCCTATAGAGCATGGACATTGCACATATCATAAGTGCATTCCATGTCGTAAGCACCTTATCGTCAAGATGAAGCCTTGTACGGGATTTTCGGGCATCATATAACACGGCGATTTCACTGTGAAACCTGTCAGAAATCTCATCTTCCCCTAAGAGATTGGGAATATTCTTCCCTTCAAAATTTCCCTGTCTTGTGATACCAAAATATTCACAGAATGCTCTGCCCTTTTCTTCTCCTAAAACGTTGCCGATTTCATCATAGCCCCATGTATAAAACCTGCCTTCCTCTCCCTCACTGTCGGCATCCTGTGCAGAATAAAATTCTCCGTCCTGACCTGTCATTTCCCGAAAAATGTATTCTGCTGTTTTTTCAGCAGTATCAAGGAAGCTTTCATTTCCTGACACTTTATACGCAATGGAATAAGCCAGTATCAGCAATGCATTGTCATAGAGCATTTTTTCAAAATGGGGTACTAAAAAATACGAATCTGTAGAATATCTGGAAAACCCATAACCTATGTGGTCAAAAATACCGCCTCTGCGCATCCTGTCCAAGGTTATTTCTACCTGCTCCATAGCCTGCTTATCCTGATGAATCCTTGAATACAACATAAGAAAGATTAAATTATGGGGTGTTGGGAATTTAGGAGCCTCCCCAAATCCACCATATCGTTTATCAAAGCTTTTAGCGAAAATGTCCGCTGCAAGCTTTGGCAGCTTGCTATTTATCTCATTATATGAATCTCCATCATTGTCATTTACATGGGCAATGATAGCCTCAGACGCCTGCAAAAGACCCGTTCTATTGTTTTTCCACTTTTCTGCAACTCTAAGCAGCAATTCCCGGAATCCAATCCTGCCATATTGTGATTCCGATGGAAAATAAGTTCCGGCAAAGAAAGGCTTCTGGTCTGCCGTCATAAAAATGCTCATTGGCCAGCCACCGCTTCCTGTAAATGCCTGACAAAATGTCATGTATACGCTATCAATATCCGGTCTCTCCTCACGGTCCACCTTGATGGATATAAAATGCTGATTAAGGATTTCTGCAATTTCTGTATTTTCAAAGCTTTCATGTGCCATGACATGACACCAGTGGCAGGTGCTGTAACCCACACTTAAAAATATGGGCTTATCCTCGGCTGCCGCCCGCTCAAAGGCTTCCTGACACCAAGGATACCAGTCAACGGGATTGTTAACATGCTGTAAAAGATAGGGACTGCTTTGTTCACATAAATGATTACTCATACACAATAGAGGTTCCTTTCCAAATTTTAATATTAAGAAATCAATCTACCACTATTTTGCGTATTTGATAGTAATCTATTCTAGTTTCTCCAACTCTTTAATGTTTTCAATAAAATGTTATTCCACTGGTAAAAGAAAATCTTCTTGCCTTTTCTTATATTTTTCATAATACTATTATCTCATACTGAAAATCACTTCTTTTTATTGTAAGAAGCAAAAACAACGAGATAAAAAACAACCTCACAAAGATTAACCATCTAATCCTTGTGAGGCATTTGCATATCCTATAGCAGTTCCTTCAATATCTGGTTTACCATTCCCGGATTTGCCTTACCCTTCATTGCCTTCATGGTCTGTCCCACTAAGAAGCCGATTGCCTTTTCCTTACCATTGCGGTAATCCTCCACAGACTGTGGATTATCTGCAATCACCTGCTCAATAGTGGAACGAAGTGCACCTTCATCATTGACTGTCTTAAGACCATTTTCCTCTACATACTTGTCCGGGTCAATATCCTCGGCAAAGATTTTCTCAAATACTTCCTTTGCCACAGTGGAATTGATTGCCTGGGAGTCTGCCAGCTTAATAAGCTTAGCCAGATTTTCCGCAGAAAAACCGATATCCTCGGCATCCATTTCCTTCTCTTTTAAAAGCCGCATCGTTTCCACCATTAACCAGTTGGAAACCTTCTTTGGATTGGCCCCAAGTGCCACTGTCTCCTCGAAAATATCTGCCAGCTTCTTCGTACCGGTTAAAATATCCGCATCATACTCCGGCAGACCATATTCCTCCTGGTAACGCGCTTTCTTCTCCTCCCGGAATTCCGGCTGCTTACTTCGTATTTCCTCTAACCATTCGTCACTGATAATAATCGGAACAAGGTCCGGGTCCGGAAAATAACGGTAATCCTGTGCATCCTCCTTGGAACGCATTGCATAGGAATATTCCTTCGTATCATCCCATCTTCTGGTTTCCTGGGTTACTTCCTTGCCTGCCTCTAACAAATCAATCTGACGCTCTCTTTCATTCTCAATGGCTCTTGCAATGGCCTTAAAGGAATTTAAGTTCTTCATTTCAGTACGGGTGCCAAACTCTGTAGCACCTGCCTCTCGGATAGATAAATTCACATCTGCACGCATGGAACCTTCATTTAATTTACAATCAGAAGCGCCCAGGTACTGGATAGTAGTTCTCAGCTTCTCGAGATAAGCGATAACCTCCTCGGCAGAACGCATATCCGGCTCGGATACAATCTCAATCAATGGTACACCGGAACGGTTAAAATCCACCAGTGAACTATCGGTATACGGGTCATGGATTAACTTACCTGCATCCTCCTCCATATGAATCTCATGAATACCCACGGATTTCTTCTTCCCATCCACTTCAATCTCTACCTTACCATCCCGACAGATTGGATAATACAACTGGGAAATCTGATAATTCTGCGGATTATCCGGATAAAAATAATTCTTACGGTCAAATTTACAGTTCTGGGTAATCTTACAGTTGGTGGCAAGACCCACTGCAATCGCCTTATTTACCACTTCCTTATTCAGAACCGGCAAAGAACCCGGCATACCGGTACATACCGGACAAGTATGGGTATTAGGAGCTCCGCCAAATGCAGTAGAGCATCCACAGAAAATCTTTGTTTTTGTTGCCAGCTCCACATGCACCTCTAAACCGATGACTGTCTCATATGCCTTACTCATTTTAAAGCCCCCTTTCTACTGCAAATGCAGGACGTTTGTATTCTTTCGTCTGTTCAAATGCGTAAGCTGCACGAATAATACTCTTCTCATCAAAGTGCTTTCCAAGAAGCTGTAATCCGACTGGAAGTCCATTGCTGTCATATCCGCAAGGAAGGGAAATTCCCGGAAGACCCGCTAAATTCACAGATACCGTATAAATATCTCCTAAATACATTTTAATCGGGTCGCTTAGGGATTGTCCAAGCTTTAAGGCAGTTGTCGGTGCCACCGGACCCAAAATTACGTCATACTTTTCAAATGCTTTGTCAAATGCCTGTTTAATCAATGCCTTTGTCCGAAGTGCCTTCATATAATATGCATCAAAATATCCAGAAGAAAGTACGAATGAGCCTAACATAATTCTTCTCTTTACCTCGGCGCCAAACCCTTCGGAACGGGTCTTTTTATACATATTGTGAAGGTCGGAATATTCTTCGGTACGGTAACCGTATTTCACGCCGTCAAAACGCTCTAAGTTTGAGCTTGCCTCTGCGGAAGCAATAATATAATATGCCGGAATTGCATACTCCACAAGACTTAAGTCAAATTCCTCAACAATAGCGCCCTTTGCCTCTAAAGCCTTTGCAGCCGCCATAATGGCTTCCTTCACTTCCGGTTCCAGTCCCTCTCCAAGATAATCCTTTGGAATACCAATCTTCATTCCCTTTACATCATCCACCAGAGCAGAAGTAAAATCGTCTCCTGCTTCCTTTACCGAGGTGGAATCCTTATCGTCTTTGCCGCAGATTGCCTCTAAAATTGCCGCACAGTCTGTTACATCCTTTGCCAAAGGTCCAATCTGGTCAAGAGAAGAACCATATGCAATCAGACCATATCTGGATACTCTGCCATAAGTTGGCTTAATTCCCGTCACACCGCAAAAACCAGCCGGCTGGCGGATACTTCCGCCGGTATCGGAGCCCAATGCATAGGGAACCTCTTCCGCTGCAACTGCCGCTGCCGAACCACCGGAGGAACCGCCCGGTACTCTCTCCAAATCCCATGGATTCTTTGTCTCTCCATAATAAGAGGTCTCTGTTGTGGAACCCATTGCAAATTCATCCATATTGGTTTTTCCGACAATAACTGCTCCCGCTGCCTGCAATTTCTCCACCGCCGTAGCAGTAAACGTTGGCTTAAAATTTGATAAAATCTTAGATGAACAGGTGGTAAGCATCCCGTCAATGCACATATTGTCCTTAATGGCAACCGGAACACCTGCCAGCGGTCCGGTAAGCTTTCCGTCATCAATCAGCTTCTGAACCTCTTCAGCTCTCTCAAGCGCTCCCTCCCGGTCTACCGTAACAAATGCATGGATATCCTTCTCCTTTGCCTCAATACTGTCAAGAAATGCTGTTGTAGCTTCCACTACGGATATCTCTTTATTTTTAATCCTTTTGCCGAGCTCCACGGCGGTTAAACTTAAATCCATCGTTCTCTCCTTCTTTCTGTTCTATTTCATTTTATCCTCTATCAATCTGCCAACATCAATCTCAAGTTTGCCAACAATCAGCCTCAAGTTTGCTGATATTAGCTTCAAGTATGGTAAAATGTTTTCCAAGAAGGGACATTTGCAACCGTCGGTACTTACATTGAGTACTTAGCGAGGTACTTCCGAGCTTAGTACGAAAGTACACTTGACCACTTAACGAGGTGCTTTCGAGTCTAGTGGTCATAGTGTTACATTGCTTAGTACCGCTACGCTTGCAACTAAGCGAAAGCGGTCCCTGTCTGGAAACATTTTACCATACTTGAAGCGTCCGGCATCCAATCGCCTTCTTTCCAAACTTGAAGCGTGCGCTCCTTATTCGAAGGTCTTCGGCACCTTATACGCCCCATCCTTCTTCTCCGGTGCATTCGCCAGCATATTCTCCCTGTCATCACCATTGGTCACCACATCCTCACGGAACACATTATGCACAGAAAACGTATGGCTCATCGGCTCTACCCCCTCCGTATCCAGCTCATTCAGCTTTCCTACATACTCTAACATATTGGACATATCCTTTTTCGCCTGCTCCTTCTCTTCCTCGGAAAGCTCCAGCTTTGCAAGAATCCCAACGTAATCAATGGTCTCATCTGTAATCTGCATTTTTCTACCTCCTTAATCAGCCAGTCCAAACTGAGCAAAATAATCCACTTCACAGTCATATATCCTATCCAGTGTTTCTATATCAATTCCGGTCTGCTCACTGACATAAGCCATCAGCTTGTCACCAGATACCGCCTTTACCGGAAGTCCGTCCTCGTCAATTTCCTCTACGATATATTCTTCCTTGCCTTCTGCAAATTCCATAAATGCATCCGCGCCGTCTAATGCTTTCTGCACCAGTTCCGGAGATATCTCCAATTTTTCTCCGATGAAATCTGCCTCCTTTTGAAAATCCTCTCCAAAAAATTCCTCTAAGGATAGAATTTCCGGATTTTTCTCATTTAAAGTCTCCTTGATATCATTTTTTTTATCCATTCTGCTTCCTAATCTCCCAATATCTGTTTTTTCCTTTAACAGCCTGCACCACCAAGATACTAGATTAATCCATAATGCAGAAATGCATTTTTGATTCCATCCTCATCCACATCCGTTGTCACAAAATCTGCGATATCCTTAAGTATGGGATTTGCATTTCCCATAGCAATGGCAACTCCGGCAGAACGCAGCATTTCCATGTCATTCTCCCCATCTCCAATTCCTATAGTATCCTTCAAATCGGCTCCAAAATATTTTGCGACAATATTGATTCCATTTCCCTTATGCATTCCAAGCTCTGACAGCTCCCCACTGTTTCCCGGCAACGCAATGGCGCTGTCCACAACGGTAAATTCATCTTGTAAATCCCTGCGGATATCCTCCGGGTCATACTCCATAGTCACATAAAGCATCTTGTTAACCGGAAGCTTTGCCGGCTCTGAAATTTCAGAGAGGCGCTTTGCCATGTCAAACAGCGCCTTATCATAAGGCTCATTGCGGGATTTGCAATACGCTATATACTGGTTGATATAAGTAAAACCGATATCATTTACCAGTAAATCCTCATTGGTTTCCAGAAAAACTGCCATTTTCTTCGACTCAAAATAGTCTAACAGCCTTGCATTCATCTTCTCCGTCATAGGACGGTGATAAATCATCCTTCCCTCCAGCTCCACATAAGCGCCTGCGGAACCGACAATTCCATCCAACGGTACACTCAAAATGTCCTCATGCATCTCGCATCTTGAACGCCCGGAGCAAATAAACACCTTATGCCCGTTTGCTCTTGCCTGATTGATTGCCTCCTTTGCACTGTTCGGAATAACCGCATCCCGTCCCACCAGCGTTCCATCTATATCCAAAAAAATATATTTCGTATCCATACAATCAGTTCCTCCTACTATCTCCTTCTAATCCCTGTTATCTATCAAAAACGGTCAAAAAAGTCCGCCACCTTTCCCTTACTATCTCCGTTTCTATCCACCCATATCCATTTCTTATGTAAAAATGGCTGTAAATTCGATTTCCATACTTCCTGATTGTGCACCTGCCACTGCCCGTCAGAAACCAGAATCACCAGCCTGCTTCTGGCATGAAATAATTTTAACTGCCCTGCCAGTACCTCTATCGCTTTATCTGCCGTATGGGGCATTTTTCCATAATCCCCGAAGCCCCTGCCAATTCCCAGCATGGAAAGCGGAAGCGTTTCCGTCACAATCCGTTCATCGGAAATCCATTTCACCATATTTAACCGGACATTCCGGAACAAAGCATCCTTCTTTTTCAACGCAGAAACTATATCTGCACTAATGCTTACAAGCTGCTCTAAGGGCAGCTTATAATCCAGCACAACCGCCATTTCTGTCAGTTTTCCCCCCGGCAGATTGCCAGGTGCATGCAATACACGTTCCACATCATTCATAAACAATTTCATCTGTACCGGCGTCATTTATTCATCTCTTCCCTTGTACTACTATATGGAAAAATATAAAAGTTCTTAAACTATAAATAGCTTTCTTTCATATGTCTGTCCCTAACAAACAGCCCAAATATCCAATGATTAGTTTAATAGATATTGCCTGCTCTGTCAACTTATACAATTAAGATATTTCTTAGATAAAAGATGCAAAAACTGATGCTCCCACCACTGTCAACAAACCTGCTACTGCAATAGACAAGCTGCTCATTGCGCCTTCTAACTCTCCCATTTCCATTGCCTTCACAGTTCCAATGGCATGGGCTGAGCTTCCGATGGCAATTCCTCTCGCCACCGGCTCCTCAATCCGGAAGACCCTGCATATTGTTTCCGCAATCATATTTCCGAACACCCCGGTAATAATAATAACCGCCACAGTAATTGTCACATAGCCATCCAATTCCTCTGACACTCCCATTCCAATGGCTGTTGTAATGGATTTCGGCAGCAGGGTGACATACTCCTTATGGCTGAGACCGGAAATCAGCGAGAATACCAGTACACTAACCAGACTGGTAAGCACACCGGAGCAGATTCCCAGTAGAATGGCTTTCCAGTTACCCTTTAACATTTCCACCTGTTCATACAGCGGAATTGCAAGGCAGACTGTCGCCGGAGTCAACAGATAGCTTAAATATTTTGCCCCCTCATAATAAACATCATAATCAATGTGGCACACTGACAGCAGTATCATGATGATGGCAACTGCCACCAGCAGCGGATTAAAAACCGCAAGACCAAATTTCTTTTTCAGCTGCACTCCGGCTCCATAGGCAATCAGGCTTAACATGACTCCAAAAAATACAGATTCCACTAATATGTTACTCATCTGCTTTCACCCCGGTTTCCTTTTTTCTATTTCCCCTCCTTATGACAAACTGGGTCGCCCTTCCCGTTACCGCCATCACAATTATGGTGGTAACCAGAGTAATTCCAATTACCGGAATACAGATTGGCTTAAGCACTCCCCAACTTTCCAGCAGTCCCACTGCAGCAGGAATAAACATGAGCGGCATGATTTCAATTAAAAATTTCCCCGTTTCCTTTACATCCTCCAGCTTAATCCATCCGAAAAATAATCCCCCAAACAAAATAACCAAACCATAAATACTCGCCGGTACCGGAACCGGCAGCAGATGATTGCAAACCTCTCCAATAAAAGAAATTGTTAAAATAATGCCAAACTGTTTTATGTATTTCACCCAAAACGCCTCTTTTCTTAAATACCTCTGTTTTTAACCTGTATTAGTGTACTACGAATCCCTGCTCTTGTCATGTATTTTCTAAAAAACAGGTTTACAAATAGAAGGTTGTGATATATAATGAGTTCCGGGAATGAAGTTCTCCCATGGGATACCTAAACCGCTTATTAAGCTGATGACTTCTGTGATTTTATTTTCGCAGAAAGCATCAGCTTTTTTGCGTCTGAAAGGAGAAATATTTATGTTAACGTCACTTGCACTCATTTTTCTTGCAGGATTGTCTATGGCTGCCATCTGCCAGCGGCTAAAGCTGCCGCGCATAATTGGCATGCTGGTAATCGGTATTGTATTGGGACCGTATGTCCTTAATTTACTTGACCCATCCATTTTATCCATTTCCGCAGATTTGCGTCAGATGGCTTTGATTATTATTCTACTGAAAGCTGGTTTATCTCTTAATCTGGCTGATTTAAAAAAAGTAGGGCGCCCTGCCATTATGATGGCATTCATACCGGCAAGCTTTGAAATACTGGCATTTTTCCTGTTTGCACCATACATTCTCGGTATCACAAGAATGGAAGCCGCTCTCATGGGAACTGTACTTGGAGCGGTATCCCCGGCTGTGGTTATCCCACGAATGGTTCATCTGATGGAAACAAAATACGGTACAGAAAAAAGTATTCCGCAGCTGATTGTGGCAGGAGCCTCCTGCGATGATATTTATGTAATTGTGCTGTTCTCCACCTTTTCCAGCATGGCGCAGGGCGGCAGCGCACATCTTATGGATTTTATAAATATCCCCATTTCCATTATATTGGGAATTATACTTGGAGCAATTACAGGATATATTCTCAGTCTGTTTTTTGAAACTGCATACACACATAAGCACTGTGTCCGAAACAGCATGAAGGTCATTATTGTTCTCGGAGTATCCTTCCTGCTCATGGCAATCGAGACATGGCTGAAGGAAATTGTCTCTCTATCCGGACTGCTTGCTGTTGTCAGCATGGCGTGCGTTATCAAAATCAAAAGTACCGATTTTGTATCCAGGCGCCTTTCCGAAAAGTTTGGCAAGCTCTGGCTTGCTGCAGAGATAATCCTATTTGTATTGGTAGGAGCGGCAGTTGATATCCGTTATACCTTTGAGGCAGGAGCCGCCGCTATAATGATGATATTGCTTGCCCTCCTCTTCCGGGCAGCCGGTGTGGCAATCTGCCTTATCGGCACACCCTTGAGCCTGAAAGAGCGCCTCTTCTGTATGATTGCGTACCTTCCAAAGGCGACAGTACAGGCGGCGATTGGCTCCGTACCACTGGCAATGGGACTGCCCTGCGGACAGCTTGTCCTCTCTGTAGCAGTCCTGGCAATCCTCATTACCGCGCCGGTGGGTGCACTGGGCATAGATTTAACCTATAAAAGATTTCTTTGCAAAAATTAGAAAACAGACAGTTAAATTGGAATTTCCCGGGAACCTACACCTGTGTAAAATAAAGTTCCACCGGAACATAATCTCCCCATGCCTTTGGAAGAAGAATTCCAGCCTCCATCAGAGCCTTCCCGGTATAAATTTGTCCGGTCTCATTTAACCGGTACTTTTTTGCAGCATCCAGGCCCCGCAAGCGAACCGGATACCGGAGCATGTTTGCCTCTGTACGGAATATCATTCCATGCACCAAAACCTGTTTTTTATCCTCCGATACAAAGGACCAGATTGCAAACTTATCCTCCATCGGATTACTTAACCGGTGGTAACTGCCATTATGGATTAGTAATCCATACTTCTTAAAACGTACAATCTGCTCTGCCACCTCAGCCTTTTCTTCCTCTGAAAGAGTATTTAAATCCAGCTCATAGCCAAAGCTGCCTGCCATCGCTGTCACTGCCCTGGTCTCCAATGGTGTAAGTCTTCCAGTCTGATGATTCGGTACAGCAGACACATGGGAACCCACTGTAGAAATTGGATAGAAAAAGCTGGTTCCATACTGTATCTTTGTCCTTTCATAAGCATCTGTGTCATCACTGCACCAGATTTGTGGACAGTAATATAACATCCCTGCATCAAATCTTCCACCGCCTCCGCTGCAGCCCTCAAATAACACATCCGGATAGTCTGTGGTCAAACGCTCCAACAATTCATAAAGTCCTAAGACATACCGGTGCGGCATCTCACTCTGCCTGCCGGATGAAAGCCCAGGAGAATACCAGTCACTAATGCTTCTGTTCATATCCCATTTGATATACTCCACATTTGCACAATCCAGCACATTGCTGATTTGCCGGTACAGATAATCCCTTACATCCTGCCTGGTCATATCAAGCACAAGCTGATAACGTCCCCGCATTGGCTTCCTCCCCGGAATCTGAATTGCCCAGTCCGGATGTTCCTTATAAAGATTACTCTCTTCTGATATCATTTCCGGTTCAAACCAGATACCGAATTTCATACCCAGACCATTTATCCGTTTCACCAGTTTTTCCAGTCCGCCCTTTATTTTATCCTCATTTACAAACCAGTCACCCAGTCCGGTGGAATCACTGTCTCTCTTTCCAAACCAGCCGTCATCCAATACCATCATATCAACCCCCAGTTCGGATGCCTGCTTCGCGATATTAAATATTTTTTCCTCATCAAAGTCAAAATAGGTGGCTTCCCAATTATTGATTAATACCGGCCGCTCTGTCATTTTATATTTGCCACGGCAGACATGCTCTCTTATCACCCTGTGAAACCGTCCGGAAAGCTTGTCCATGCCCTCATCTGAACAGGATAAAATAACCTCCGGCGTATAGAAGCTCTCGCCACCATTTAATGTCCAGCAAAAGGTATCCGGATGAATCCCCATCACAATACGGGTCTGGTTCAACTGGTCAAGCTCTACCTGCGTCTGAAAGCCGCCACTGTACATCAGAACCGCTCCCATACAATACCCACTGGTTTCTGTGCAGTTTTTCTCGCACAGTAAAACAGACGGATTCTGCTGATGGCTGGAGGTTCCCCTTGTACTTCCGCTTTCCTGCACACCATGCAGCAGCGGTACTCTTTCTACCTGCCGTTCCATGGCATGCCTTCCGTGAAAATGCATCCATTCCCAGTCACCATATGGCATATCCATGGAAAAGCTGTGTGCCCGGTTAATTTTAACAGGCATTTCACCATCATTTATGATGACAACACTTCTGGTAATCACATCCTGATTTTCCAATATTCCATATTTTAATATGACACGGATATCCGTTGCAGTATCCTTTAAGATAATTTCCAGGGTTTCTGCCTCTTCCTCTCCGGCATAAACAGCCGGAAGACCCGGTATAGAATATTTTCCCTTTAAAATCTTATGCTCCTGATATCTTAAGTCCAGTGCAGTACTTCCGTCCCCATGGGTTACGGAAATGGCAGGAACACGGTAATCTCCTGTCCCTGCTGTTCCGTATTCCAAGGGCAGGGTATTCAGGGAATAGGTTCTGCAATTATCCACATCATAAACATTGCCGGCAAAGCCAACATCCGGATAATCCAGTAAATAATCCATATTACAATCCGTCTTCTTCCCATACCAGAGGTGAAGCAATACTCCATATTCATCTGCCTTCATCTGATATAATGTATTTTCTGTCTCCAAATAGAAAATCCCGTCTTTTACTCTTACTGCCATATCCAGACTCCTCTCAAAAAATTATTTTTTATTAACAAATTGTATATTCACAGGTGGTAAGATTTGCATCCAATACAATCTTATCCTCTTTATAGCTTCTCGTAATTTTTAAGTGGTCGCCTTCTGTCTCCACCAAAATATCTCCGTCAATATGGAAAGCCGGATGAGAATTACGCAGCTCCATTAACTTCTTTAACTCCTGTACAACCGGACGCTCCTGCTCCTTAGCAACCTCTTCCTTTGTGTAATAATGGCGGTTAATATCCCTTCCGTTTTTTGTCCGTTCCATCAATTCCACATCATTTTCACCTGCTAACATTCCCACATAATATACCTGTGGTATTCCCGGAGCAAAAAACTGAATCGCACGGGCAAGCAAATAGGCGGCATCATTGTTCCCTAATGCAGAATAATATGTGGTATTTACCTGGTAAATATCCAGATTATTATAGGCTTCTGAGCTGTAAATCTTCTTGACGTTGGCTCCCTGCTTATACATCTGTTCTTTTACTTTATCAATTTCTTCATCCGGAAGCAAATCCTTTACATCTACAATGCCGATTCCGTCATGGGTATCCAGGGTTGTAAACTGCTTTTTCGGGCACATATCAAGCCAGTTTTTCAGATATTCCCCCGTATGGTTATACAATGCATGAAGCGTAATAACCGGCAGGGCAAAATCATAAACCCAGAAGCCCTTGTCCGCAAGCTTCATGGGAATTGTATAATGCTCGTGAATCTCCGGCAGAATCTCTGCATGTTCTTCCTTTACAATATCCTCAATCTCATAAAGCAGCTCCCAGATATCCGGCTCTATGAAAAAACATCTGGTATCCTGCTTCTTAACCGCATAAGCAAAGGCATCGAGGCGAATAACAGAGGCTCCCTTTTTACACATATTCCTGAGGGTGTCCCGGATAAACTTCTTTGTAGCCTCTTTCGTTACGTCTAAATCAATCTGTTCCTCACAGAAGGTACACCATATCTTTTCTTTGGTCCCATCCTTAAATTCTGCTTCAATATATGGCGCCCGTGGTTTTCTCTTATAAATCTTATCCACCTGTTCCTCTGTCGGCTCGCCATTTTCCCAGAATTCCTTGTAACGGATAAAGAAATCCTTATAAGGAGAGTCCCCCTTCTTCTGTAAAAAATCCTGAAAGTATTCTGAGCTTGCAGAGATATGGTTGACCATAAAATCAAACATCAGGTAATATTCTTTTCCCAGATTTTCCACATCTTCAAAGCTGCCAAATTTCTCATCAACTCTGTCATAACACATCGGCGCAAATCCCCGGTCTGCAGAGGATGGGAAAAAGGGCAGGATATGCACCCCGCCCACAGCAGCCTTATAATGAGTATCTAAGATTTCATGCAGCTCTTTTAAGTTCTTCCCTAAGCTGTCCGCATAGGTAATCAGCATAATCTCATTCTTTAACTCCATATAAGTCTCCTTTCTATCATCCCTTGACAGCTCCGTTTGCCACACCATTCAGAATCTGTTTCTGACAGATAATATAGAAAATCAGAATCGGAATCAGGGCAAGCAAGTACGATGCAAATGCCAGATTATAGTTTGTTCCAAACTGTGTCTGGAAATTTAACTGTGCTAACGGTAATGTATTCTCTCCCGTTCCGGACATGATAACAAGTGGTGTCATAACATCATTCCATGTTCCCAGTGCCGTTAAAACAGCTACCGTTGCATGCATCGGCTTCATCATCGGGAAGATAACTCTCCAATATGTAGTCCATGCATTGGCACCATCAATCTCTGCTGCCTCCTCCATTGCAAGGGGAATATTTTTTAAATATCCGGTATAGAGCAAAACATTGATTGGCATATAAAATACCAGATACAGCAGCACAACACCAAAGCGGTTTGCAATTCCCATCTGCGCAGTCTGCTTTACCACCGGCATCATCAGAATTGCAAACGGTACAAACATACCGCTTACGATATAAAGATAAATGAACTTGTAAGCTTTTTTATGTGCCATACTTCGTCCGATTACATAGCCTGCAACCGAATGGATTAAAATAGCCAGTACAATGGTTGCCACGGTAATTAATAAGCTGTTTCCTAAAGAATGCCAGAAATCTGTTACCTCCATTGCCTCCCTGAAATTGTCAAGGCTCCAGGTTGCCGGAAAAGCAAGAGCTCCCGCCACATCATTGGTCATTTCTGACGGCTGCTTAAACGCAATAATAATTGCCATGTATAATGGAAAAAACACGGTCACACAGCCCAGAATCAGGACCAGCGTCAATACCCAGTTTGTCTTACCTACACGATTTTTCTTTTTCATCATAGCTGCTCCTCCTTCTTATTTAATACAGTCATCTGGAATACAGAAAATGCAACGATTACGATAAAAAATACCACTGCATTGGCACTCTGGAATCCAAACTGTCCACCGTCCATACCATTTTTATATATCAGATAAGAAATAGACTCTGTACTCTGTGCAGGACCACCCTTTGTCAAAGAAACAATCTGGTCAAATACCATTAAGAAGTTTTTTGTACTCAATACAAGGTTAATGGTTACAAAAGGCATAACCAGAGGAAATGTCAGCTTCCAGAACTTTTTCCAGCCACAGGCACCATCAATCATGCCCGCTTCATAAACATCCTCCGGCACGGTCTGCAGCCCGGATATATAAATAATAGTATTCATTGCAACTGCCTGCCATACTCCCACAACCAGAACGCCAACCCATGCATATTTCTCACTTGCTAAAATGCTGTTTTGAAGCCAACTGATGTTAAAAACCGAACCCACAGCAGGTAAAATGTAGGTGAAGATAAAGCTGAAAATATAACCGATAACCAGTCCGCCCAGAATATTCGGTACAAAATATATTCCCCGCAATGCACTCTTAAACTTAATTCTGCTGTTTAATCCCAGCGCCAGTACAAGGCTCAGTACATTTACCAGAATTGTACCTGCAATTGCATATTTAAAAGTGAACAAGTAACTTTTTCCGACTCTGGAATCCGTAAACAAATCTGCATAATTACGTAATCCCACAAAATCATAGCTGCCGTAACCCCTATAATTGGTAAAGCTGTAAATCATACCTTTAATCATAGGAAGTGTGTTAAAGGTAAAAAACAGAATAATGACCTGTCTCTTATACACATCTGACGCTGCCGACGAACTCTAGGGTGTAGAT
>ENA-UAKZ01000294-UAKZ01000294.1-human-gut-metagenome-genome-assembly--contig:-NODE-294-length-20922-cov-5.941630_pt1 | contig 20922 bp, 12 predicted proteins | sample MGYA00243693_ERZ654454 | MGnify/ENA primary metagenome ERZ654454 (study PRJEB26926, sample SAMN06164508) | human gut metagenome | biome: ENVO:00009003; feature: ENVO:2100002; material: ENVO:00002003... | reverse complement strand
GTCGGCAGCGTCAGATGTGTATAAGAGACAGACATAATATTGCCAGTGAAAAAGCATTTTTAACATATTTTAACACATTTATACTGTAAAAAAGCTATATGAAATCGTAGTGAAATGGAGCAAAGTTAAATTTTTGAAATTTTTTTTAAAAAATGCTTGCAATTTATAGCAGTATCATATATAATCATCAATGTTGCTGAGGCAATAGATAATCAGTAATGAATATTCGGGCCGCTAGCTCATTTGGTAGAGCACCTGACTCTTAATCAGGGTGTGCGGGGTTCGAGCCCCCGGCGGCCCACTTACAAAGGAATCGATTTGATGACACAGAGCATTGGGTTGGTTCTTTTTTTTGCACGTTTGCTATAAGCCATGTGCTAACCATTAAATTTACTATGTTCTTTAAGTAATTCCTTATAAAGCTCTTCGGCAGTCCAGAATATATTATGCTGTGTAATAATGGCTTTCAGTCCAATTGGTGGAATGGAAGCCTTTTTATATTGGTCGAGAAATGTATCTATCATCTCTGAATCCATGCCGGAAAAGACCAGCATTTCGGTGGGAAAATCCGGTCCGGTATAGGCAGTATTTTCTCTGGAAAATTCAGTAATACCTGCAAGATAGCCCAGTTTTTGGTTGTAAGAGGTGAGTTTGACCTTTACAGTCTGGATTTTCAGGTTGCGGCAGATTGCTTCAATCTGCTTGGTTTTGTCCGGTTTCATATGGAATAAAAGAATTTTTGCGTTGATTGCCATAGTGACCTCCTGTGTTTATTTTACATAAAGATTATAGCAGAAATCTGCAAATAAATATACTATCGGGTATTTGTGCAAAATTACCATAAAAAATTGCCATTTTAACGAAAGAAAATTTATTGTGCACAAAGGAATATATTGGTATTATTAAAATAATGTATTATGCCATAGCTGTCCTTTGAAAAGGATAAATAATTTTGTTACATGGTCAAAGGACAAACAAATCAGGAGGGGTATTGGAAAGAATAAAAGTACGAATGCTAAAGGTAAGACAGTAAAGAAGTATAGTAAATGGGTGACAGGTAATAAGAAAATGAAATAAGGGGGATGAGTAAATGGAAAAAGCAGGAAAGTTAAGAAAACGGATTAGTGCCTGGCTGCTGACATTGGTAATGGTGGCAGGTCTGATTGCTGTTCCGGCAAGCGTTGTACAGGCAGCAACAACGGTTACAGGTGCAAATGCAATGAATAGCGGACAGCCGGTTTATGTGTCATTTGATTTAGACAGTGGGAGCTCCACTTCAAGCTATAATCAATATAATGTCAGTGTGCATAATAACTCTGGAAATGCCATTTGTGATTGGAGTGTTACCGTGCAGTTTTCCGGTAATCCGGGATGGAATGCCGGCTGGAATGGTGTCAGCTATGATTCGGCTTCTAAGACAATGACAATTCAGACCTACGGTGAATCCAGCTGGAATAATGCAACCATTTATAACGGGCAGACTGGCAGTGGTGCTGGCTTTCAGGTAAAAAGCGGAGCGTTGAATTCAGCGTCTGTTACAATCACCTATACTTCAGGTGAATCTACTCAGGGTCCTGCTACAGGAAGTGCCAGCAGTGGTGGCAGTACAAGTGGAGGTACAACATCGGGAACAACAGCCTCTGGTACAAGTTTGCAATATGCGCTTACAGGGCAGACAAAGACTGTTGCGGCAGCTGATACACCGGTAGGAAAGCATGGTAAATTGAGCCTGGCATCCGTTAGTGGATATGCGGCACCAATTATCGTAGATAAGAATGGTACTCCGTTTCAACTGCGTGGTGCAAGTACCCATGGTATGCATTGGGGTGAAATGGCACCATATGTCAATAAAGGTGCTTTCCAGTCTTTACGTGATGAATGGGGCGTTAATATGGTAAGGCTGGTCAGCTATGTGACGCAGGGTGGTTATACACAAGGAAGTCAGAATACATTGGATAGTGCAATTCAAACTGGTGTGCAGGCGGCAACGGATCTTGGAATGTATGCAATCATTGACTGGCACATTCATGCGGAGAATCCATGGGATACAGAGTCTGCGGCAGAAACATTTTTTGCAAAATATGCTCAGTTGTATAAGAATAACAATAATGTAATATATGAAATTTGTAACGAACCAACTGGAGTTTCATGGTACGATGGTTCCGGAAGAGATTTGTACTCCTATTGTAAAAAGATTGCAACGATTATCCGGCAATATGATAAAGATGCTTTGATTGTATGTGGAACCAATAATTGGTCCCAGGATGTAGATGATGTGGCAAAGAGACCATTAAAAAATGATGGTTTTACAAATATTTTGTATACCTTTCATTTTTATTCGGGTTCCCATTACGATGATTTGATGAATAAGGTAAAGGCAGCAACTGCAGCGGGAACGCCGGTTTTTGTAACGGAATTTGGAATTTGTGACGCAAGCGGTAATGGGGGTTATGATACTGCTAATGCGGATAAATGGATTGCCCTTTGTGACCAGTATAATATCAGCTATGCATGCTGGAGCTTGTGTAATAAAAATGAGTCGGCATCCTACCTTTTGCCTGGCTGTACCAAGACAACCGGAGGGTGGATAGCATCAGATTTGTCTACAACAGGAATCTGGCTGGTCAATACTTACCGTGCACATCAGGATAAGGAGAACGGAACCAACACGAAGGTAAATGGCGGGCAGAGTAGTTCGGGAAGTACGACAAGCGGAGGCTCAAGCAGTGCTTCCGGCAGTACGACAAGCAGTGGCTCCAGTGGCAGTGGAACGACGGGAGGCAGTTCTGGTACGGTAAGCACTGCTAATTTGAAGAAAAAGGTATCTGGTGTGAAATTAACAGCCGGTAAACGGAAACTTACGTTAAAGTGGAAGAAGAAAAAGGGAATCAGCGGTTATCAGATTCAGATATCCACAAGTAAAAAGTTTAAGAAAAAGACAACTTATACGGTCAGTGCGAAGTCTACAAAAAAGGTGCTTACAAAATACAGAGGCAAAAAATTACAGGCGAAGAAGAAATATTACGTTAGAATCCGTGCATATGTTAAGACAAAGAATGCAAAAGGGAAGGTCATTAAAAAATATAGCAAATGGACGACGGTTAGTAAGAAAACGAAGTAGTGGGAGGTTATATGAATGGAGAAAGGACAGAGAATCAGGAGAAGAATAGATGCGTGGCTGCTTGCTCTGGTAATGGCAGCAAGTCTGGTGATGGTGCCGGCGAACAGTGTAGAGGCGGCAGAAACGGAAATTGCCTTAAATTTTACTGCGGGCTCTACTACAGCGGCTGGCAGTGCGGATAATCAAGTTAGTATTGATTTGGGCAACGGTGGATATTCTTCAACAGACGCATTAAAGAGTGGCAACATCACAAAATTAAGAGTCACTTTTAAGGTGAATGCTGCTACAGCAGTAGGAGATATGGGAGTGCAGGCATTTATTAATGCAAAGGATTGCTGGGAAGGAAACTGGAAAAATATTAGTGTCAGTGGAACCGAGCAGACTGTAGAATTGGATTTAACCCAGTATTACAATAAGTCAGCTGAGTTGTGGAATTTTGGGTTACAGTTTGAAAATATATCGGATATTACATATCAAATAACTAAAGCAGTTCTGGTGCAGTCTGACAGCTCAGGTACTTCATCAGGTGGCGGTTCTGGGGAGGAAGTATCTTCAGATGAGGTTTCCATTACAACAACAAAGCCAACATCAAATGATTATTATACGGAATTTGCATTTTCTGTAAAAAATAATACATCGAGTTCTTTTACCGGAATTCAGATTGTAATACCTTCAAGTACATCTTCAACTGTACAAGCATGGAAAAGTGATGTCAAAGCAGTATATGATTCCACGATACCGGGTTATGTTGTATATTACAATATCACATTAGGAGCGGGTGCTACATTTAGTGATACAGACTATAAGGTTGGAATTAGTACGGGAAGTTCAGCTTTTGGAACGCCGTATGTTAAATCAATAAATTGTTCTGCTCCAGAGGGCTCAGGCTCAGGCGGCTCGATTGGTGATACGACAACCGATTTAAATCTGGATATTGAATATAATTATGCAAAGCTGTTACAGGAATCTCTTTATTTCTATGATGCCAATATGTGTGGACCAAATGTAGGTGAAAATACGGCACTTTCCTGGCGAGGCGACTGTCATACAGAAGACCAGAGGGCAACCTATAATGGTCAGACCGTTGATGTATCGGGAGGTTTTCACGATGCAGGAGACCATGTGAAATTCGGCTTGCCACAAGGTTATTCGGCAGCAGTGTTAGCGTTAAGTTATTATGAATTTGGCGCTGCTTATGACGAACTAGGTCAAACAGAGCATTATAAGAAAATTATGGATTATTTCTGTGACTACTTTGTAAACTGTACAATCTATTCAGATAATACCAATAAAACAGGTTCTGTACAGGCATTTTGTTATCAGGTAGGTGATGGAACAGATGGAAGTCCGTCGTCCGACCATGGTTATTGGGGAGCACCAGAGAATCAGTCAGGCTATAACAGAAGTAATATGACATTGTTTACAACAGATAGTATGACCGCCACGGATATAGTTAGTATTTCTGCCTGTGCATTAGCATTACATGCATATAATTTTCCGAATGATGCAAAGTCAAGTCAATATTTGCAAACCGCTAAAGATTTATTTGCCTATGCGAAATCAAAGGCTAAGACGACATATGTTGTAGCGCAATATGCATCGGATAGCTGGGAAGATGACTATTGTTCAGCCGCAGCAGCGTTGTATCTTGCTACAGGAGATACAGCATATCAGATAGAATTAAATAATCATTATGGCAGTGTGAATACAGGATGGCTTTTATGTTGGAATAAGACATGGGGAATTGCCTCTGCATTAAAAGGGGACTGGAATGCTACATATTCCATTGCAGGGTATGGCAGCACTACAACGGCACAGGGATTTAAGTTTATTGATGGATGGGGTTCTTGCCGTTATAATACAGCAGAGCAATTTCTTGGACTGGTTTATGATAAGAACAAAACAACCAATAGCTTTGGAACATGGGCAACTGGTCAGATGAAATATATATTAGGAAATAATAACAATAAGCGTTGCTTTGTTGTAGGTTATAATGCGAATTCAAGTAAATATCCGCATCATCGGGCAGCCTCTAATTCTACAGATGCGGCAATAGTAAAGGATAATCACTATGTCTTGTTAGGCGCACTTGTGGGTGGACCAAAGGATACAAGCGATAGCTATACAGATAGCCAAAGCGCTTATCAGGAAAATGAGGTTGCAATTGACTATAATGCTACATTGGTTGGAGCAGCGGCAGGATTATATTTATTGCATAAAGATGATGCAGATGCAATAAATACATTGGCTTCACAGGAAGAACTCTCTTCTATCGGTGTTACGAAGTGCTATGGTTCGGGTTCTGGTGATTCTGTTAGTGTAACAGGGGTAACATTAGATAAAGAAGAACTTTCCTTACAGTTAAATGGAACCAAGACTGGAACATTGAAAGCAGCTATTACACCAGCAACTGCAACGAACAAAGCGGTAACATGGTCTTCTACAAATACATCTATAGCAACAGTATCTGGAACAGGAACTTCTGTAACGGTAACAGCTGTAGGAGTGGGAACGGCAACGATAAAAGTAGCGACGAAAGATGGCAGCTATGAGGCAGAGTGTACAGTTAGGGTAACTGACCCGGTAACGGCATTTACGTTAAATAAATCAAGTGCAGTAATACATAAAGGAGCAGCAGAAACATTAAGTGTGGCATCTACAACCCCGTCTGAACCAAAACAATTATATACGGTATCATGGGCAAGTGGGAATACAGCTGTTGCATCGGTAAATGCCTCTACTGGTGCGGTTACAGCAAATGGAATCGGAACAACGACTATTACAGCGACCATTACAAATGCAGACGGAAGTACAGTTTCAAATAGCTGTGAGGTCACAGTTGATGTACCATTGACACAGATTAATTTAAATTCTTCAACACTGAAATTAAAGAAAGGAGAAACAACAACCATTGCAGCATCTCCATACCCGGATGGAGCAGTATTGGGTGATGTGAAATGGTCATCTGATACACCAGGGGTCGTAACTGTGTCAGGCAGTGGTGCAATGGTGTCAGTAACGGCAGTCAAATCTGGAACGGCAACGATTACAGCTGTATCAAAAGCAAATTCTTCAATTAAAGCAACATGTACAGTAACTGTAACAACGTTACTAGATGCAATTTCTTTCGATGTTGTGAGTACAGAACTGGAAAAGGGTGATACAAAGACAATTACATGTACCATTAATCCTGCCGATGCGGATATCAGCAGTATAAATTGGAACAGTAGTGCTGCAAATATTGCGACGGTAACCGGCGGGAGTAAGGTTACGGTTGGCCGCGATGGAAAAGCAACCGTAACAGCCACAATTACCGCAGTGGAAAAGAATGATAATAAAGCCACAATTACCGTAACCGTTGTTCCAAAAAGTGGCGAAACTAAGACGGCAACTTGTTCCGTTAGTGTAGTTGGGAAAAAGGTGACCGGCATTTCTATTTCAGAAAAGCCAACGGAAGCAATGACAATTGGTGATACCAGAATATTACAGGCAACGGTATCCCCAGCGGATGCAGATGACCCGAGCGTCAGGTGGACATCAAATGACGAAACAGTTGCTACGGTTAATGGCAGTGGAATGATTACTGCTGTAGGTAAAGGAACAGTAACCATTACTGCAACTGCCGGTGACAAGACAGATACTTATACCGTTAAGGTTAACAAGAAGACACAGGCAGCGCCGGATATTACATATGAGGTGACAAATCGAACAAGTACTGGCTTTACAATTAAAGGTACGGTTTCTAATGCAGGTAACACAAGTGGCATTTTGGAATATTCCATTAATGGTGGAGCCAGTTGGGTAATTCCAACCAATGGAGAATATACGTTTACTGGTTTATCGGCATTTAAGGCATATACTGTCATAGCAAGATATCAGGCAGATATTATTTATAATGTAAGCAGCAATGCAGAACAAACCCGTACCGTATATACCTTGGTAGCAAATCCGTATACAATTGATGTATCGAAATTAAGTGATGCGAATTATGTGGATGCACTCCGGACCGAATCAGAAACGGCAACCGTATCCTATGATACATCCACAGATGTACTGACATTAACGGATTCTTCAAAAACATATACCATAACAGGAAGCAATAACAATGTGACAGTAAAGACAGCGGCCGGAACGACACAAACAATTATATTGAGCAATGCCACGATTAAGAATATAGATGTAACGAATACAAGTAATGCCACCGTAACAATGGCGGGCGTATCAAAGGTGACCGGGTCAATCAGCACCGTCAATACTTTAACATTAAATGGTTCTGGAACCTTGAATGCAGGAACGATTACAGCAAAAGATATAAATATTTTGGGCGGAACTGTAATAGCAAAGGGTGGAATTTCTGCCGGAGATAAGGTTGTGATTTCAGGAAGCAAGACCAATGTTACTGCCACTGGCAGTGACGGGAATCCGGCAATTTCAGGCAGGGATATTACAATTACAGACGCTTCGGTAACTGCAACAGGAGGAAACGGAGCCTCCGCTATTTCAAGTACTGGTAATATCACTATGGAGGATGCCAATGTTACGGTTAATACGACAGGGGATGGAAGCGCTCCGGCAATTCAGGCTGGTGAGGATGACGAATACAAGATAACCATTGATGGGGGAAGCGTAACGGGTAACAGTGTAGATAATATGTATTCTAAGAATCCGGTTGACAGCCAGGGAACTACCATTGCTACCTATAAGGTATCAATAACGGATGAAACAGCAAACAGGAATGAGACAAAATCAATAAATGCAGGTTCCAGTATAACTTTACAGGCAGCGGGAAAGAAAGGCTATAAGGCAGGCTGGAAGGACCAGACAGGAAAAACCTATGTGGATGGAGCTACGGTGACAATAGAGGGTGATTGCAGCTTTACAGCCATGTACACGAAGATTTCAGTTACATCTGTAAAGGTAACTGTTCCGGTTGTGGAGCTTGAAACCGGTAAGACGGTTACGGCAACGGTTAAGGTATTACCGGCTGATGCCGCAGATACATCTGTTACATGGTCAAGCAGTAATCCGGCTGTTGCAGCTGTGGACAGCAAAGGAGTTATCACTGCAAAGGCAAAGGGTTCTGCGGTTATCACTGCCACCTCCAATGATACAAAGGTATCCGATTCTGTGACCATTACAGTGAAGGAAGCATCAAAACCGGTAGAAGGAAGCTCGGAGGAAAGAGATATTAAGGCATCTTCTATTTCGGTGACAGCCAGTGTGAAAGGGGCAGGCAGTGTACCGGTAAAAGGAACCTATAAGCTGGCACCAAAGAAGAGCATGACCCTTAAGGTTGCATTTGCGCCGGAGAATGCGGTAAAAGAAAAGGTGACCTTCAAGAGCAGCAATACAAAGATTGCCAAGGTAAATGCAAAGGGTAAGATTACGGCAGGCAAAAAGGCAGGAAAAGCAACCATTACCGTTACTTCGGAGAATGGACTTAAGAAAACTTTTAAGGTCCAGGTTATGAAGAAAGCAGTTACAAAGGTTAAGATTAAGGCATCAAAGAAAACCATTAAAGTAAAGAAAACACTTCAATTAAAGGCAGTAACCTCTCCAAGTAAAACCAAGGCCAGCAATTCCGTATATTGGAAGTCAAGTAATTCAAAGATTGCAACGGTATCTTCCACAGGTAAGGTGAAGGGAGTTAAGAAAGGAAAGGTTAAGATTACTGCGATTGCAACAGACGGAAGCGGTAAAAAGGCGACCATTACCATTAAGGTGAAGAAGTGATTTGTAAAGGAAAAACGCCAGATTATGTATTTTCATAACCTGGTGTTTTTCATGCGGATATAAAGCATTTTAAGTTAAATTGAAATATGAAATGTGAAGGTAAAAAGTACTGGTATTATTAAAAGAAAAATGATACGATAGATTGGTAAATTATTATATAAGGAGGAGATAATTTAATGAGAAAAATGAAAAAAGTTGTTACAAGTACATTTACTGTGCTGATGTTTTGTTTTCTATTTGCCACTGTGCTGACCGTTCATGCAGAGACAGCACCTGTAGATGGTAAGATTTACATCAATTATGACAAGGATGTAAACGGGAATCTGAAGGAACGGAAAAAAATACGTATATCCACGTATGCAGACAGTGTTTCTTCTATTGATGTGAGATATGGAAGCGGCGATAAGATTTCCAATCTGAAGGTTAACAAGAAAGGCTTGGAAGCACAGATAGTTTATACCTATAACAATACAGACTACGGAAGTGCTGATATTGGTATATATGCCACAAAGCCAGGCACTTATAAGGTGAGCTTTGACGTGGTAAACAGTGCAAATCAGAGGTGGGGCCGCTATACGGTACAGGTACAGGCTGTTAATTCATCTGGGCTGATTAAGAAGGCAGTCTTTGGAAAGCAGACAGTGGTTTCCAATACAGCATCCATTAAGAAGGGCGTAAAGAAGAATTCTTATAAAGAATCCTGCAAAGTGAAGGGAGCATCAGGAAAATTCAAGATAACGGCAAACAGCCAGTATAAGATAACCGGCATAATAGTGGTTTCGGTTGATAAGAATGGAAAGTATACCTATAAAAAGTTTAAGAATGGCAAGAAGCTTACCTTATCCAAAAATTATGAGTCAACCTCCACGAATGCCAATGATGGAACAAAGAGCCGTTCCGCTAAGAAAAAGACTTACATTTATGTATCTTATAAGGACAAGTTTTTAGGAGATTCTGTCACCTATTCCATTTCCAGTGCAAGGGGAAGAAAAGAAGTAAAGTGTGTCGAAAAGAATGCTTTTAGCGGCAGGAGAACAACATCCTATAGCCGCTATCTAGGTGCAACGATTACTTTATGGCAGTATTAACAGGGGGTGAAGGGAATGAAGAAATTTTTTAATAAATGTAAGCTGTCAGCCATGGTGATTGCATTGGCAGCAGCCATGGTAATTCCAGGCGTGGTTTCGGAAGCTAAGACCATTAATAAGAAGGTTACAGAGGACAAAGTCTGCTACACCGTAGGTGATGAAAGCATGTTATATAATGTTGCCGGGCTTAAGATTAACAATAAGTCTGTCAAAAAGTATAAGAAAAAAATTAAAACAGTTGTCACAGATACAGACCCATCCGCATTTTATTACCAGACAAAGGCATACTTTAAAGATAGTGATGCGTATGTACAGTATGATGACTATAGAAATGCAACTACCAATGCAAGGAAATACCTGGGAAGCAACGATTATACTCTGCGCTTTTTAAAGGCAGGAACCTATACGGTTTCATGGGTAAAGTATGAAAAAGAAGATTTGGACATGAATTATTCGACCAGCAAAAAGGTAAACGGTAAGACCGTTTCCTATTATAAATTAACGGATAATGATGGAAAGCAGAGCAGCGAATTATATGAGGAAAAGAAGACCAGCGGTGGGGATATCTATTATCAGGGAGTTTCCAGTAAGAAGATTTATGCAGATACTTCTGCTGATGGCTGGAGCTGTGTGGCTGCCACAATTAAAACAGGGGCAGATAAAAAACAGTATGTTTACTGCCAGCCCCGAAATGTGATTAAAACTACTTATAGCCGGCAGTATAAGGTGTTAAAGACAAGTAAAGTAATTTCTTCTGTACAGTTAGGAAAAACAAAGCTGACCCGAGCTGACAGTAACAGCGCTTACAGCTACTCTTCTTCCTCAAGCAGAGCCTTTTTATCCGGAAGCAGCGGCAAGCTTACGGTCAAGGCAGCTGATAAGAATTACAGTATAACAAGTATTCTGGTGCTGACTTATGACAAAGAGGGAAAACCGGTATATACAATAGTAAATAATAAAAAGAAAATCAATTATGGCGTGAATAAGAGCAGGAGGTCGAATACATATAATTCTCCTTATTACTCATACTCTAGTAATAGTGTTTCTCTTTATAAGCCAACCACAGTCTATGTATTCTATAAAAATAAATTTACCGGTTCATTTAGCAGGGTAAACAGTATATCAAAGAATAAGTCTGGAAACACAGTATTTTCAATGACATATCGGAATGCTGGGGACACAAAGGATACTACTGTTACAACCTCCTCTATATCTTCTGATTGTTCCGTTTCTTATACCTTCTATAAGAAATGATAATATAATTGTTTTTGGCAATTTAAAAGGGGCTGTCTCCTATAGGCGGAGGCTCATAAGGAAGTAAATAAAATTTTCGGAGAAACCGGCGTGGCGAATATCACGTCGGTTTCTCAGTTGTCATGCAATTTTTGAATCCCCTTCGAGGTATAATGTGCCAGAAAAATGAACAGGTTCATGATAGCGATATACTCTGCAAAAAAGAGCAGAACAGGTCTTTCAAAATCAAAAAATACAAAGGAGGATGTCAAAAACATATAAGACAGAAACTGATTTTTCAGGAAAGCATAAAGGCCATATCCGGCAACCAAGGTCGCAGTTATGCGAAGAAGGATTCGCAGCAGTTTCGAGGCAACTGGTCCGGTGACTTTGCACACCATGCCAAGAATCATATTCCAGTGTAGGCCAAGATGCAGGGCCATCAGCACAAATCCCCAAAATGCGGAGAGTACATGTAACGGTCTTGCCAAAGCGATACCGCCGGAAATCGGCAGGAAAGCAAAAACTTTTCTGGAAAGAATGATTCCACTCACCGTTAAACCGAACATGGAGAGCAGTACAGTGAAATTTATCACTGTCTGCAAAATACGCATAGGAGTATATTTCCCTTTGAAAAGATGGCTATACCAGTTTCGGTTCAGAATATGATGAGCAATCCATAAAATAAGCATACCCGCTCCGAGCCATTCATGTGCAGAATCCCCAGTGAGTTGCCGTGCCATGAGAAATAATAATAAGACCGTCATTATTATATCAATGACTATTTTGCATATAAATTTTCTCTTCATTGAAAACATTCCTCTCCTTTGCAGTTTTGTAAATAAGTGTCTGCCTGTTGTCATTATTCTGATGTCAAATTCAGGCTATTTACCCAATTTACAACCTCGCTCTCTGCTTTTGATACACTGTTTCGCGAAATAGAAAGTCCATCAAAAATAACAGTTGCATTCGGTTGTAATTCAGAAATTGTCTGAATTGTTCCGGAAAAGCCGCTACCGCCGTGGGTGGTAAATGGAATAATGGTTTTGCCGCTGAAATCATATTTTTCGAGAAAAGTATACAGCGGCATCGGAAGATCCGCGTTCCAGTTCGGATAACCTAAGAAAATCACATCATAGCTGTCGGGATTTTCAATCTGCGTTGCAAGCTCCGGTCTGGCATTATCCGCTTTTTCATCATAGGCAAACTCTAAAAGGGGATTGTGTGTTGTGGGATATTCCTGTACCGTTTCAATAGCGAACAGTTCACCTCCTGTTTCGCGCTGAATAATCTGCGCAATGTACTCGTTATTGCCCAAAACCTCGCCGTTCACTGCAACACGGCTTGCACCGGATACTGTGTCCACACCGTCCGTTTCCATGACGGAGAAATAAACAATCAGAATATTACTGTTTCCTGTTTCTGCGGTATCCGGAGTTTCTGTCCCGCCATCTGTGGGTTCTGCTGTGCTTTCTGTACTGCTGTCTCCGGGTTCCGTTATCGAAATCTCAACCTCTGTTTCTGCTGGTGTATTCTCCACAGTATTTTGATTATTGTTTCCGCAAGCTGCCAGAGAAAGCACCAGCAGAACAGAAAGAAATAAGACTGTTATTTTTTTCATATGATTTTGCTCCTTTACTTTTTATTGTCCTATATTTCAACAGATGCTTTTACCCATCCGGTATGCTTCCTGCATGGCAGGATTTCTTTGAATATCGCCAAGCTGCCAGGCTCCTGCGCCATAGATAATGCCCTTCTCCTTCGCTCCCGGCAGACATTCTATGTAACCGCGCAGTCCGTCAATTGTTCGTTCCATTGCGGCTTTCCCATCGGCGGCAGTAGCAATCAGGTAAAATTCTTTATTTTCCAGACCAGCTTTCTGAGCACCGCCCAAAGTGCGGTCAATCATAGTTTTCATCTGTGCACACATGGTGTAGAAATATACGGGAGTAGCCAGCACAATCACATCTGCATCCCGCATTTTCGCAATGACCTGTTTCATATCATCCTGTTTCACGCAATGTCCCTTTGTTTTACAGGCATAGCATGCAGAGCAATAGTCAATGGTAAGCTCTGCGAGCCGGATTTTGTCCACCAGATTACCCGCTTCTTCTGCCCCTTTCCTGAACTGATTGCAAAGTGTGTCTGAATTGCCACCCTTACGCGGGCTGGATGAAATAATTAATACTTTTTTACTCATTTTCAGTCTGAGCTCCTTTCTCACTTATGGTTGCTCCATAATAGCCTCCTTTATTCTACAAATCCATTTTCTGTCAGATAAGTGAGAATACCCTCTGCATCAGATGCCTTCGTAAATAGGCCATCATGGACATTCGCTCCCACAGCATTTTCCCGTACAAATTCCATGGAATTTTCAAACTGCTCTGTATCCATAGAAGCAGACTGTGCAAAGGGGTAAATTTCCACATCGCTTAAGTCATAATTTTCTAGAAAAGTGCCGATAATCATCGGAGCCGTATGCCACCAGATGGGATAACCGATAAAGATTGTGTCATATTCTTCAATGGAATCCGGCAGATTGGCAATCTCCGGGCGGGCGTTTTCATCACGTTCCACCAAAGCAACATCACCACATTCCTCGTAATCGGTAGGATATGGATTTACCGGTTCGATTTCAAACAAATCCCCATTTGTCGGCTCCTGAATATAAGAGGCCATTTTCTCGGTGTTCCCGGAGGTAGACCATGAGAAATATACAATCAAAGTTTTTCCTCCATTATCAGTTACTTTCTCTGCTCCTAAATTATCTTCTGTAGATTCGGTCATCGATGGTTCCGCCGCTGTTTTTACGTTTTCCAATAGACCAAGTTCCGAAATCCATTCGTCAAGCTGGCTTGTTCCACTAATCCGTCTTTCCCCATATACCGCTAAACCGTCACAGGAATTAAGGAATGTCGGCATTGTCTCGTCAATGTCACTTCCGCCACTGGTACAGAACGGAATAATGAGTTTTCCAGTCAGATTATAGCTTTCCAAAAACGTGTTGATAGGGGCCGGTGTTGCGTGCCACCATACCGGATAGCCCACAAACACAATGTCGTACTCGTCCATATTGGGGACGGTATTGGTGAGCAGAGGTCTGTCATTATTTCTGATTTCACGGTTAGATTTCTGATACACGTCGGAATAGCCATCCTGAGCTGCAATTTCAAATAAGTCACCTCCGGTTTTTTCGCTCAAAGCAGTCGCAACATTTTTTGTTGTACCGGAATAGGAAAAATAAGCAACCAGTACTTTAATGTCAGACCCGGAAAGGATTTCTTCTTTCACCTCTTCAACCTGTGAATCGTTCAGAGAATTATCCGATAAGTTCCTGAGCATTGCCGGATAACGATAGATGTTATACCCTGCGAAAGCAAGTGCGATAATAACCAACACTGCAATTCCTGCAATCACCTTTTTTTTACGCTTCATTGTCATCCCTCCTTACATACATTCCATCAAAATCTGATAAATTTCCTCCCGGTCAAGCTCGCGGGGCCCCACCTTAATGATGTTGCAGGTATCCGCAACCTGCCGTAGTACCTCTGGCGTGATTTCCACCGTGGATTGAAGTTGTCCTATTTTGGTAGGAAGCCCACATTCTTTAATGAAGCTTTCCAAAGCATCCACACCAGCTTCGGCAGTATCTGCATCGAAAACCACCTTTGCGAACCGGGTAAATTTGTTGACTGCATCCTTTACGATATGGCGGTAATAGACGGGATGGATTACTGCAAGCCCCTGCCCGTGGTTACAATCCGTATAAGCACCCAATTGATGTTCAATCTGATGCGCCTGAAAATCAGTCAGGCGGCCACATTTTAAAATCCCGTTTTCCGCCATGGCAGAGTCCCACATCAGGTTGCTTCGAGCCTGACAATCATTTATATTCTTCAGCAGGCGGCGCATATTAACTACCGTGTTGCGCATGATTGCCAGTGCCACATCATCTGACACATTATCTTCATCCGAGGTTCCGAAGTAGGTTTCCATCGCGTGGCTCAGTGTATCAAAAGCACCGGAAAGCACCTGCATAGGCGGCACTGACATGGTATAAGCCGGATTAAGGACGGCAAAGGAAGCTGCGGTTCCAAAAACTGGTCCTTTCCACTTCTTCTCTTCATAAGTAATGACTGCGCCTGCGTTCATCTCTGCGCCGGTACCGGAAGCTGTCACAACTGCACCCATCGGAATTCCCTCTGTGGGGAAAATTCCTTTGCCGTACTCCATGTTCCAAATATCTTCGGACAGCTGTGCCTGTGCGGAAACAACTTTGCAACAGTCGATAACACTGCCGCCGCCTACTGCCAAAATGAAGTCCACATGATATTCACGAGCCAGTGCGGCTCCTTCCTGTACTTTGGTATAGGTGGGGTTCGACATAATGCGGTCGAAATCTACCACTTTTTTGCCTGCTTGTTCAAGCAGGGTTTTTATTTCATCATAAATGCCGTTCTTTTTTATGGAACCGCCGCCATAAGCCAGCATCACGGTTTCGCTAACCTTGTCAAGCTCTGCACTGAGAGCCAGCTCTGTACTCCCTTCCCCAAAATAAACCTTTGTCGGAAAAGAAAATGTAAATTTGTCCATGTTAATGTCCTCCTTGCAATTTTAATGTCGCATGCGTTTGTCTGAACCGTTTGTCATAACCGATTATATTTTACGGTTGTTACTATCGGTCAATGGTATTTTAAAAATTTTTTATGTGAATTTTTCATGTCCTTTGCCTTTCGGTATTAGCAGCGGCAGTAAGCCAAAGTGGACGAAACGCCTGCAAATAATTTTTGAACCCTCATTTCTGTATTCATATTCATAACAACCTCCTTATTCTTGTAATTTTGTGTTTTTTATGCTATAATGCGTTTGTTTAAACCGTTTCTCACAATCGATTATATATTCCGGTAGTTACTATCGGTCAATAGTTTTTTTCTATCTTTTATGAATTTTTTGTAAATTATACAGGAGGCAAGAAGTATGTATACAATGATGCAGGTCTGCCGGGAGTTAGATATGACCTATCAGACCTTAAAATACTATTGCAATGAGGGTCTGGTCCCTAATGTTAAAAGAGATGGCAATAACCGCCGGATTTTTGATGAAAAAGATGTGAAGTGGATTAAAGACCTTACCTGCTTGAAGAAATGTGGTATGAGTATTCTGGAAATGAAAGACTATCTGGAACTTTGCATGCAAGGCGAATCCACCATTATACTGCGTAAGGAAATGCTGGCAAAAAAGCGTGAGGCATTGCTGGGTTCCATTAAAGAATTGGAGGACAGCGTTGCATATATTGACTGGAAGCAGAATTTTTATGACGAAGTTCTTTCAGGGGCACGTCCGTATGTAAGCAACCTAATTCGAACAGAAGAATAACATATTCCAAACCCTGAAAACATTGTGGTAAGCAATGGCTGTGTGTTCCATTAAAGTGCTAAAAAGTTTTTATTTGACGCTGAAAGAAAATAAAAAAAGCTATGCAATCGGCGAACCTTTTGCATAGCTTTTTTATTTTTCCGTTTACCTGGCATAAGGTATAGTTACGGATAATAAATTCGTTTTTTTATCCCAAAGATGCAAATAATGCAGCAATTTCATCCGGAGACAGATTTTTATTTGAATCAGCAGAAGGATTTGTGGCAGCTGCCTCTGTGTTCTTTGGAACTTCCTTTTTAGGTGCAGGGTCAGCAGCCGCAAATAATGCGGCAATTTCATCTGGTGAGAGCTGCTTGTTTGGATTTTCATCTAAGGTATTAATATCGGTAGGGATATTGGTCTCAAAGGATATCTCTTCTTCCGGTTCGGATTTTCCAACAACAGTAAAGGTTGGAGTAAAGGAAGCTTCTTCCTTCTTATCCGGGGTTGGTTCGGTAGCAGCAAACAGGGCAGCAATTTCATCTGGAGATAACATATCATTCGGATTTTTGTCTGGCGGAAGGGAAACAGACTGGGTATCGTTTTCCAGACCGGCTGTATCTTCTGTCTCCAATAATTCCGCAGTTATCTGGTCAAGTGTATCATTTGTGGTTTCTGTCTGCATCGATGCAGATGGAGAAATCAATTCTTCTGGCTCATCGGCAGGAATATCGGCATCAATACTTGGTGAAATAATCGGTTCTTCCGGGTCATCGGCAGGAATATCGACATCAATATTTGGCGAAAGGATAGGTTCTTCCAACACCTGTGGTTCCGGCATCGGAATCTGAACCTGTTTGATGCTGCTGGAAACATTTTGAAGTTCATGGGCTATATTATTGAGCTGTAATCCCATTGTCTCATTGATTCCGTCTGGCTGGGATTTTAAATAAGCAACAATATCTTCCAATACGGAAATAATCTCTGTATTGTTTGGCTGAATCTGGTCAAAGCCCTGAATCAGGGTTTCACTTAACTGATTCCGCAAATCTTTGATAGTGGAGATAAGCTTCGTAGTGTTGTTCTGGTCATATTTTATGATTAACTTGGTTGCCTTATTTTGCAGATTGGATAAAGAGGAAAGATTCTTATACAATGTCATCTGGCTTTCTGCATAATTATCCTCCAGTCGTGTGCTTACCTCTGCAGTCTGCTTTGTATAAAGATAAATGGCCTTTCCTATCTGTGACTGGGAACTATTGATTGCCTCCAGCTGAGTGGAAATGTCATCAATACATTCCTTAATATGGACATTTGTGGATTTGCTCTTCATTGTAGAAAAGGTAATCAGGTTTTGTGTCAGAATAAATGCGGTTATTAGAAATAGTACGCTCATTCCGGCAACAGCAAAAATAATGTCATGGTACAGAATCAGTGTATAAATTAGTGCAATTCCGGTTGTGAGAGCAGCAAGCACAGAAAGTGCCAGTTTGTTGTTTTGTTTGTTCATAGCAGGATACCTCCGTTTGTAACTTCCCCATATAATGTATAAATTTACCAAAAAGCAACACATTATTTAAGTATTATACATGAAAAAGGAGAATTCGTAAAGAATAACTGTGTCTTGTTATAATGGGAAAAAGAATGGGATTTTGGGATAGAAAAAGGAGATGTATTTTGCAGGTTTTTCTGTTATAATAATGGCGGAAAGTAAACCATGTAACAATTGGCAGCAGAGACGTTGGTGATTTATATGAAAGAGAAAAGAATGAGAAACAGTACGAACAAAAGAGTGATATTGCCACTATCCATTATATTAGTATTCTGTATTTTGGGTAGTATCGTTTTTTTTGTGTCGGAAAAAATTTCAAAGGAGATGTCCCAGGCGGCAATTCAGAATCTCAGCGAGAACTTAAATTTGATTAAATGTACCATAGAGTCTATTTGGAATAAAGAAGCGGAATTTCAGAAGCTAATGGCACAGGAGGCTGCTATGGCAGATGATCCGGAGAGCTATGTACGTTCCCGCCAGAAGAACCAGACCATGGTAATGATATCGTGGATTGCCACAGGAGAAACAAAAGGAATTTCTAATACCGGAGAAGATTTTTCCGAGGAAGAAATGGGCGTTGTCTGGAGTGAGATTATGGAGGGGATGGAAGTATCCAGTTCCTATCTCAATTATATGGGAGCATGGGCTTATACTATGAAATGTCCAGTGGTAAAAGACGGCAGGGAGATTGGGGCACTCTATGTAGAATATACGTATGATTCTTTGGATAAATCACTCCCCGATGGATTTTATAACAAAAAAGCCATGCTCTATATTATGGATGCGAAAACAGAGAGATTTGTCTTAAAACCAAAGGGCATGGGTGAGCGTAGTGCAGGACACTTGAATTTAGAGGATTTTTACAGGGCAAATAATATTCATGAAAAGTCCATCCGTGCGGAGATTAAAAATTGTGTCAAAAACAGGGAAAATATCATGTTTTATCATGATATCCGGGGGAAAAGTTCACTGAATTTTGTGTGGATGGTAAACAATGATACAATCTGCCTGATTGGCTATGTGCCAACAGAAGCCATTCAGCAGGAGGGCAAGACAGTCAATTACAATATTTTCATTGTTGTGGCTGTGATGATGGGGGCATTTATACTCTGTTGCCTCCTATATTCCTTTAATCAGAGGCAGCAGAGAAGAGTTATGCGGGAGAGAGAAGCAGAAAGGGAACGTTATAACAAAGAACTGACCGAGGCATTACATGCGGCACAGCTTGCCAGCAACGCTAAGACGACCTTTCTGTCCAATATGTCCCATGATATCCGTACACCGATGAATGCAGTGATTGGCTTTACTACCCTGCTGGAAAAAGATGCGGAAAATGCAGATAAAGTTCGGGAATATACGAAAAAGATCATGGCATCCGGACAGCATTTGCTCAGCCTGATTAATGATATTTTGGAGGTTTCCAAGATTGAAAGCGGGAAGGTAGTGCTTGCTGAGGAGGAGTTTGCACTAAATAAGCTGATATCTTCCATAGATGCCATTATCCGTCCGATGGCAAGTGCAAAAGGGCAGGAATTTCATGTAGAAATTATGGATGTGAAGCACGAGTGCCTGCTGGGGGATGAGACGAGAATCAATCAAATTTTGATTAATCTGCTTTCTAATGCAGTCAAATATACACCGGAGAAGGGGAATATCTGGTTGCGTTTTATTGGACGGAAACAACATGCCAGCCAGTTTGAGCGTATCTGTATTGAAGTAGAGGATGACGGATATGGGATGACGCAGGAATATCTAAAGACCATCTTTGATGTGTTTACCAGGGCGGAAAACAGTACGACGAATAAGGTGCAGGGCACTGGGCTTGGTATGGCAATTACTAAGAATATTGTGGAACTGATGGGAGGAACCATTGATGTTTTCAGCGAAATAGATAAGGGTAGTCTTTTTCGGGTAGAAATCGAATTCAGAATATCGGAAAGCCAGGCAGATAAGATGTTTTGGAAAAAAAGCGGGATAAGCCGCATTTTGATTGTGGATGAAAACGTGCAGGAAATCAAAAATATACAGACATTGATGGGTGACATGGGCATTTTGACAGATACTGCGATTCATGCGGAGGAGGCACTGAAGATGATACAAGATGCCGGCAGTATGGAGCAGAGCTATCATTTGGTGCTGCTAGATTGGGAGATACAGGATGCTGGCTATATACAGATGGCGGAAAGAATTAGAAAAACTCTGCCAGAAACATCCATTCTTCTGCTGATGACAGACCATAATGAAGATTCTATGGATGATATGGCAGAAATCCTCCAGTTTGGATATACGGGAGATATTGTAAAACCTGTTTTTGTGTCAGATCTAAAAGAAAAAGTCATGGAAATACAGGCAGAAGAGTCTGGAAAAGGCATCGCTTCCGAACAAGGGGAAGAAAATATTTTGCAGGGATTGCATTTTCTTGCTGCGGAGGATAATGAAATCAATGCTGAAATTCTTTTTGAAATTTTATCAATGGAGGGTGCAAGCTGTGAAGTTGCAGGAAACGGCCAGTTAGTACTGGAACGCTTTATAGAGTCTGAAGAAGGGAAATTTGATGCAATTCTTATGGATGTCCAGATGCCGGTCATGAACGGTTATGATGCAACCAGAGCGATTCGGGCACTGCCGCGGAAGGATGCCGCTGAGATACCTATTTTTGCAATGACAGCTAATGCTTTTGCGGAGGATGAGAAAGAGGCACTGCAGGCAGGAATGAATATTCATTTAGCGAAACCAATTGATATGGATGCCTTAAAAAAGGCGGTAAAGCAGTATGTTTATAAGGAGGATGCTGTCTCTTATACACATCTCCGAGCCCACGAGACACTCGCTAATCTCGT
>ENA-UAKZ01000292-UAKZ01000292.1-human-gut-metagenome-genome-assembly--contig:-NODE-292-length-21068-cov-6.503688_pt1 | contig 21068 bp, 26 predicted proteins | sample MGYA00243693_ERZ654454 | MGnify/ENA primary metagenome ERZ654454 (study PRJEB26926, sample SAMN06164508) | human gut metagenome | biome: ENVO:00009003; feature: ENVO:2100002; material: ENVO:00002003... | reverse complement strand
GCATACGAGATTAGCGAGTGTCTCGGGGGCTCGGAGATGTGTATAAGAGACAGATCTTAGGTCTGATTATTGTAATTGAGAATAAAGGTTTAGTAGTATATCTGTAAGGAAATCATTTTCTTCTACAGTTTTAAATCTTTTCCTGTCTTTAAGTTTAGCAGCATTATAATAAAGAGAGAAATTAGCTGTTAGTTCATTAGTGCCAGCTAGTAAACTGGCTATCTTAATACATTTTGAATCTTTGTAAAACTTAATACAACCACCTTCTTTATAAAGTCGGACAATATATTTAATTCCAATGCTGTTTAAAATTTCCTTAGCTTTAATACCAGCTTCTACTGCATCTTCCTTTAGCTTTAATATTCTAGCTTCTTCTGATTCTTTTGTACTGGGTGTAAAGTCAATAACCATAGCTTACTTAATTTTAATGTACTGAATAATATAACCTCTTACCTGCTTACCATCTATTCTTTTCCTAGCTTCCTTAATCTTAGCATAATCTTCAAAGTCTTTAATGCTAGCCTTTCCTTTAATTCCTAATGTGCCATAAATACTATTCAAGCAATCTTTAATATCAGCAGAAGGAATAAATTCACCGATTCTAAATGCAGGAATAGTAAGCAGTAACTTAGCCACCTTAGCATTATTATCCATCTTTTCGGAGATACTAATAAGAAGTCTTTGAATATGTGAAGTATGATATTTAAGTTCCCTAATCTGTTCCATACCTAGTAGTTCATAAGCATCTTTGATATAGCTATACTTCTTCTTCAATAAGGCTAATCTGTCACCATCTGTAAGACTGAATATCATACCTTCCTTTCTTTGCATTATAGAATCATATTCTTCTATAGCATCCTTAAAGGTAGTTCTGGCTGAATCATTCTTTAATAGCTTATCAGAAGTCTTATCTGTACTGCATCCTACAGCCATACCAGCCTTATTATATTCGGTGCTTAAATTAACTTGTAAACTATATGTATGGTTAAGTACCTTGAAATTATAAATATCCAGTTTCATCCTATTAGGGTCAAATACAAATTCACCAGTATCTTCATCCTTCCAAATGTAATGATAGATACTTTCTTTAGTTCCTTCCTTAATTTCCTTATCACTATTAACCTTAGTAATATATGATTTGGCTTTCTGTTCTTCTTCCAGAACTACCTGCTTATATTCTTCATAAGTAAGGTTTGTATTGTATCTGGTAGCTTTATAAAGATGTGTAATAGTATCTGCATACTGGGTATTTCTAATTCTACCTGCTATCTGTCTTACCTGTGTACTAATATCCATTAAGGTTTGTGCCTTAGTGCTTTCAGAGATGATATAAATTTTACCTTCTGTATCAAATAAATCACAGCCTTCAAAGCAGGTGGAAGTATAAAAGTTTATCTTCTTTACAGGGTCAGTAGTTTCACCATTAGTAACACCTTGGCAAGTATGCTTATAACTTTCATTATTCTTACTAAAGATGATTCTGGTATTCTCATTAGTAAGGTTACAGTTCTTAATTATAGTAGCAATAAATTCCACCGAGTTTACAAAGAAGTGAGCATTACCAAATATCTTACCTTCTAAGAAATCATTGATAACTTTCTTCACTGTAGCACCTACATACTTACATTGTACTGCATTTACCTTTACTTCGGTCTTATCTTCCCAGTCTATCTTAAAGGTCGGAATATCCTTTAGTTCTTCTAGCATTAAATCATATTCAATAGGGGTAGCTGTTAAGAATGACCATTCTTTGAATTTCTTGTATTCATCTAATACAGTCCTTACAGCCTTGTTTCTAAAGACATACTGGATAAATAACAGATGTAGTTCATCTATTAGTAAGAAGTAGTTATAACCAGTAATACCAGCCACTTTAGCTAAACTATCATAAGTACACATAATCTTTTTAGCACCTTTCTTAGTATTCAAATACTCTCTAATTTCGTATGTAGTAATACCTTCATAAACACCTAGTACATTAACCTTACCATCTGTATTATATTTCTGCATCTTATTCTTAATTAGTGATACAAAGGGAACACATATAATAGTATCTTTACCATCTTCTAAAGCTATAGATGTTCCGCCACAGCCTACTTTACCTTTATCTATTAAATATCCTACTGGTAAACCATTCTCTTTGAATAATGGATATTCACCTAAATACTTGTACTCTTTAGTAATAATAATGTTTGTCATAATTGTAAATTGTTTGTTTAGTTAGTCAGTTTAAAATCTGGAGTTTAGAAACATCTGGAGTTTGAATTATGGGGTGTGACATTTTTGGGTATTCTTTCTATAGAAGATTGAGGTTTCGCTACCAAAATTTGTCACACTTGAAATAAAATAATAAGCGTATCACTACGCTTACTATTCTACGCTTAACTAACTCAAACTCAAAAATTATGATGAATAATTAACAATCAGTACCTAAAATATGCTCAAAAGGTACTTATGGTAATAACTTTGTGATTCTTAGATGTGAATTAAGTGGAAGAACTGGCTAATCAGTCCACCTAGAAAATCGAATTAGAATCTATGTTTCAGTATGATAGTTTCCTTCATTTATTGTAATACAAAGATAGTGAAAGATTTTGACATATCAAAATTAATTGTAATAAATTTTAAAATTTGTATTGAGGATGCTATAACAGCTATATTCTTGTATTACAGTATGCAAAGTGATGGATGAATGAACTTAAAGTAAAGTTTCTTATCACTTCTTTCCACTAGACCAGCTTCTAAAGCTGAATATACTGTATTATGCTGTACCCCTATTTCGTGAACTATTCTATTCAGAGATAAATCTACTATATTGGATGCTATTCTAGACCAGCATTTGAATCGGATTAAGAAGCCGATTACTAATCTATCTACATCTGTATCTAATAGGCTGCTATCTATGGTTACAAAGAACTTGGTAGGTTCTGTGTAGCTATACTTATTATTGCATCCAGTTCTATCTATTGTTAGGTTGGCTACTTCTTCAAACTTCTTTAGATGGTTAAAGATGGTAGTTTCACTAACACCTGTTATTCTTACTATATCTTTAATAGTACTATCTGGATTCTTACTAATGGCTACTAATGTGCAGAAGTAAGTAAATGCTTCATTATTGGTTAATGCTTGTAATACTGGTATGCTTAATTTAATGTTCATAGTGATGTTCTTTTGCGTGGCACTCTTTACAAATAGACATAAGGTTATTAAAGTCAAATGCTTTGGCTAGTCTTTTAGTGCCAGTATAATTCATAAAGGAATCTATGTGGTGAATATCTTCTGCTGGCTTAATAATGCCTTTGGCTAAACAGAGTTCACATAATGGCTGCTGCATTAGCTTTGCCCGCCTTAATTCCTTCCATTTGGTAGATTGGTATATCTTCTGTCTTTCTTCCCTGTTAAATGTTCTGGAAGGCTGCTTATTCGGTTTCTTTAGGTATGGCATATAGTTCTACTGGTATTATATATTCACCTTCTTCATTCTGTACTTCCAATGGTGCTAATTTACTATTCATTGTATAGCTGGACTTCTTAGTATAGCATCTTATAGTATTGAATTGTAGCTTTAGTAGTTCTAATACAGATTCTTCTGTTACTTCTTCCAGTCCTACTTCCATACATCTTATTACTGCTTTCTGTAGGAAATCTTCTACAGTCTGGGACATATAGATAGTATCTTTATAGTATGTAGTGTATTGCTTTACTAATTCGGGATAATGTTTGGCTATTATATTAGCTATCTTAGAAGCATTTCTATGAAGTGGCTTATCTATTACTGTATTGTAGCTGTACTGGTCATATTGTGGCTTCCAGTTAATTATCTTATCTGCTGTTTCTATATCAATGTGAAATAATGATGTTGCTTTGTCTAGTCCGTAATCATATATATACTGTAGAAGGACTGATTTAGGTGGTCTTTCCATTCTTGAATTTAATGTACTGGTTAATGGTTTCCCTGTTATAATTGAAGAAGTCCTTTAGTATGGCTTCTATCAGTGGTGCTTTATCTGATTTGCTGTTAGTATGTTCATCTATAATATCAATATTTCTATTAAAGAAATCTGCTATTATCAATCTTAGTAGTTTAGACCTGTCTTTACCTAATAATTGCTGTAGTTCCGTTAGTAGTAGGTCAGTATTCAAGTCTATTTTAGCTTTAATTTCTATTGGGTAATTACTTCGTCTTTCCATAGTTTAGCCTTTAATTGTATTACAAATTTACTAATACTTTAATAGACTTCCAAATAAATTATTCACATTCTTTAATAATTGTATTGTAGTGATTATAAGCCTATTAAAGCCATTGCATAGCTTTATAAATTATAAAAATTAAATAGGCTATAATATGATAAATTACACTATTCCAAAGGACATTGAAAAGGATGCTAAGGTATATATGCAGAATGTACTGGAACAGCTAGATAATACTGGTATGTTAGAGAATGTGGATAGTGCAGCTTTAACAATGCTGGCTAGAAACTACAGTATGTTCATTAAAGCATCCAAACAACTAGAAGATGAAGGTTTGACTGTTACCAGTGATAGAGGTAACATAGCACCGCACCCAGCTATTAAGATTGCTAAAGATGCTCAAACGCAAGCTATGAAAGTTATGCTGGAGTTCGGACTAACAGCTAAGGCTAGAACTAAATTGCCTAAAGTAGAACAGGACGGATATAACCCATTTGAGCAGTTTATAAAGGAAGGAAAGGAAACTAGATAAATGAATACTAGGCTTTACTATGAATACTGTAGTAAGGTTCTTAATGGAGAAATAATAGCAGGGGAAACTATTAAGCTGGCTTGTAAGAGATTCCAGAATGACCTGCAAAGGGATGATTTGGAATTTAAAGAGGATAAGGTAGATAGAGCCATTCTATTCATTAGCACATTGAAGCATTATACAGGTAAACATTCTGGTAAACCATTCACCTTAGAAGGATGGCAGCAGTTTATAATAGCTAATATAGTTGGGTTCTACTGGAAGGGAACTACTACCAGAAGATATACTAGCAGCTATATAGAAGTAAGTAGGAAGCAGGGTAAGACAGCTTTGGCTGCTGCTTTATGCTTGTATTATTTAATAGCTGATGGTGAAGATGGTGCAGAAGTATTACTGGCTGCTAATAGTAAAGAACAGGCTAAGATAGCCTTTGATATGTGTAGCAAGTTTAGTAAGGGATTGGATTCTAAAGGTAAGTATCTTACAGCCTATAGAGCTGATATTCTGTTTAACCTTACTAATTCCAAGTTGAAAGTATTGGCTGCTGATGATAGTAAGCTGGATGGATTTAATGCCAGCTTTGGTTTATTGGATGAATATCACGCTGCTAAGAATAGTAAAGTACGTGATGTTATTAAGTCCAGTATGGGGATGAGAATGAATCCTCACCTTTGTACTATTACTACTGCTGGCTTCGATAAAACTTTACCCTGTTACCAATTAAGAACCGTAGCTATAGAAGTGCTTAATGGCTTAAAGGTAGATGATGAAATGTTTATAGCTATCTATTCTTTAGATGCTGATGATGATTGGAGAGATGAAAAGAACTGGGTTAAATGTGCACCAAACTTGGATATTACAGTAACTTCCAAATACATTAGGGGACAGGTACAACAGGCAATAAATAACCCTGCTGATGAAGTCGGAGTTAAAACTAAGACTTTGAATTTATGGTGTGATAGTTCTAATGTGTGGCTACCAGAGGACTATATTATTAAGTGCAGTCAGGAAGTAAACCTTAATAAGTTTGCTGGTATGGATTGCTATGTAGGTGTGGATTTAGCTGCTACTTCGGATTTAACTGCTGTAGCTTACTTAGTAGTACTGGATGGTACTTACTACTTCAAAACACATTACTATCTTCCAGAATCGGCATTAAAGGATAAGGCAGATAAGGAACTATATAAGTATTGGAAACAGCAGGGGTATCTTACTGTTACCAGTGGTAATGTTACCGATTATGACTATATAACTGCTGATATGCTTAGATATGCTGATGTAGTTAATATCCAGTCTGTAGGATATGACAAGTATAATGCTACACAATGGGCTATAGATTCTACAGAGCAGGGACTACCATTAGAAGAATATCCACAAACACTAGGTAACTTTAATATGCCTACTAGAGAACTGGAAAGGCTAATACTATCTGGTAAGGCAGTTATTGATAACAATGAAATAAATAGGTACTGCTTTAGAAATGTTACTTTAAAGTCTGATTATAATGGTAATGTTAAACCGAACAAGGCAGTAGATAAGAAGAAGATAGATGGAACTATAGCAATGATACAGGCTTTAGGTATGTATCTGAGAACACCACATTACACAAATGAAATACTAACTATTTAATGGGACTTTTTACTAATTGGTTAAAAAAGAAAGAACCAGAACAGGAAACCAGAGGGTTATTCTGTGATTCGTTAATGTATAATATGAATGGCGGCTATACCACTAATAAGGCTATGCTATTATCTACAGTATATAGGTGTGTAGATGTTATTAGTGATGCGGTAGCACAGCTCCCATTAGAACCATATTACATTAATGATTCTGGTTATAAAGAAAAGTTTATTAAGCATCCTACCTACTACTTACTGAACAAAGAGCCGAACAATAAGATGAGCAGGTTTACTTTCATAAAGACTTTGATAGTAAGTACACTGCTTAAAGGTAATGGATATGCTTATATAGAAAGAGATGCTAAAGGAGATGCAGTAGCACTTCATTATTTACAGCCAGATTATGTTACTATTACTGAACAGAAGGACGGAATTAGATATAGTGTTGTAGGTATTAAAGGACTGGTAGAGCCTTGCAATATGATTCATATACTGAACTTTAGTTATGATGGTATTACTGGAATCAGTACTTTACAACACGCCAGACAGACTTTAGGACTGGCTACAGATTCTGAATCACACGCACAAGGATTCTTTAAAGGTGGTGCTAATCTGGCTGGTATTCTTAAAGTACAATCTACTTTAACTGGTAAGCAGAAGGTAGATTTAAAAACTAGCTGGCAGACTGCTTTTAGTCCTACTACTGGTACACCTAATGGTGTGGCTGTATTAGAAGGTAATATGGACTTTCAGCCTATTACAGTGAATCCTGCTGATGCACAACTATTAGAAACCAGACAGTTTAATGTAATTGATATTTGTAGGTTCTTCGGAGTATCACCAGTTAAAGCATTTGACTTATCCAAGAGCAGTTATAGTACTGTTGAGGCTACCCAGCTGGCTTTTCTTACTGATACATTATCACCATTACTAGAGAAGATAGAATTAGAGTTTGAAAGGAAGCTGTATAAGCCTTCTGAAAGAAGTAGAATAGATGTAAGATTTGATACTTCTGTATTACTAAGAGCAGACAAGCAGTCTTTAGCAAACTACTACAATACACTATTTAATATCGGTGTGGTTAGTGCCAATGAGATTAGAAAGCAGTTGGATTTACCTGCTATAGATGGTGGGGATTCTCATTTTATACAGGTTAATCTAATGGAGATTAAAAATGCTGCTAATAACATTCCATCTAATAACAATATAATCAATGATACAGACAATTTACAAGGGAACTGACTTAGTATTCAATATTAAGTTGGAAGATAAGGACGGTATTCCCTTTAGGGTAAGAAACACTTCTGAATTTATACTTAGGCTTTACACCACAAACCCAGCAGAGTTTATAGAATGTAGTTTTAAAGGTGGTGATTTGACTGGTATAGTAGAAGAAGATAGAATAGATAAAGCGGTTATTAATTCATCTGACCTAGATAAGCTACAATCTGGACTAATTTATTACAGCTACAGCTTTAAAAGTCCTAATGCTATGTTCAATGATGCTTATTATGACGAGGTAGTTAAAGGGCAGACTAATTATTATTTGAAGTAATGGAACTACAGAGAGCAACTAAAGAAGGAATATTAGAACTGGATAGAATCAGTGCCAAGATTGGTAGTACAGTTAATGCTGTATGGGGAACTGTAGAAGGTGATATTACTAAGCAAACCGATTTACAGAATGAATTACAAGGTATTAAAGATGTTGTTAATACCAAAGTTGACAAGGTAAATGGTAAGCAGTTATCTACAGAAGATTATACAACACCAGAGAAGCAGAAACTGGCTGGACTTAGTAACTATGATGATTCTGCATTAAGAAAGTATGTTGAATCCTTAGAGGAACAGAACAAGCTATTAAAGGAACAGGTAGCTGCATTACAGACTAAGATAGATAATACTGGTTGGATTCTATTAGAATAATAACAACACTATGAGAGAACTAAGAAACTGTAATGAAATTGTAAAGATGGATTCCAGAACAGTAGAAGGCTATGCTTTAGTATTCGGTAAGCAATCTAGGGATTTAGGTGGCTTTACTGAAGTAATAGAACCTACAGCCTTAGAAGGTATCTTAGAAAAGTCTGATATACTATGCTTACTGAATCACAATGAGGATAGAGGTATATTAGCTAGGTCTAAATATGGTACTGGAAGCCTAGAATTAACTATAGATGATACTGGACTTAAATACAGGTTTGAAGCACCTAACACTGCTTTAGGTGATGAACTGTTAGAAGGTCTTAGAAGGAGGGATATTAGTACTTCTTCATTTGCCTTTACTATTGGCAAAGATACTTGGACTAAGAAAGAAGATGGTAGTTATTTAAGAACTATCAATAGCTTCAAAGAATTATTCGATGTATCACCTGTATATAAAGAAGCATACCCAGATACATCTGTAGCATTAAGAAAGATGCAGGATTTAGAGAGCGAGGATTTAAAAGATTACTTCGCTGGACTTAGGAGTAAGTTAAACTAATGAACACCTTAGAACTACTGGACAAAAAGGAACTGCTTAAAAAGAGAGCAGAGGAAATTATATCTGGTGCAGAGAAGGAAGTAAGAAAGCTAAATGCTGGCGAGCAGGTAGAATTTGAAACTCTTACTAAAGAAGTAGCAGATATAGATATTCAGATTAGGAAGATTGAAGAAGATAACCTTAAACAAACAACACATACAACTAATACTATGAAGGAAAAGTTTTCACTTTTAAAGGCTATCAATGATGTAGCCAATAACAGACAATTAGATGAGAGAGCACAGGAAGTAGTAGGTGCTGGTATCGCTGAAATGAGAAAGGCAGGTCAATCTTATAGCGGACAGATTGTACTTCCTATTGAAGAAAGAGCAAATATACAGGCTACTGTAGCTACAGCAGGGCAGGAGAATGTAGCAGAAGATAAGTTAGGTATTCTAGAACCATTGAGAGCTAGTTTAGTATTGGCACAGGCTGGTGCTTCTTATATGACTGGACTTATAGGTAATGTTTCTATTCCTGTTTATTCTGGTTCAAATGTAGGCTGGGCTGGTGAAGTAGCTGCTGCTTCTGATGGTGCTGGTACTTTCAGTGAAGTAAACCTAGAGCCTAAAAGACTTACTGCTTACATTGATGTATCTAAGCAGTTCTTAATCCAAGATTCTAATAGTGCAGAAGAAATGCTAAAGAGAGATATTGTAGCAGCTATTTCTAATAAGTTGGAAGCTACTATTTTGGGTACTGCTGCTGGTTCTGCTACACAGCCTGCTGGTATGCTTAACGGTGTAACTGCTGATACTGCTGCTGTTACTTATGCAGACTTTGTAAATATGGAAGCTACATTGGGTGAGAAGAATGTAAGAGGTGATATTAAGTTTATTGTTTCACCTTCTGCCAAGGCTGTATTAAAATCTACTGCCAAGAATCAAAATTCTTTCATAATGGAAGGTAATGAGGTAAACGGTTATCCAGTTCTTTGTACTTCTGCTGTTGCAGGTAAGGGCATTGTTTATGGTAACTTCGCTGATTTGGTTATTGGTCAATGGGGTGGAATTGATTTAACCGTTGACCCATATACACAGGCTGCTAACGGTAAGGTAAGACTTGTTATCAATGCTTACTTTGATGCTAAGCCTAGAAGAGCAGAAGCATTTGTTAAGAAGGTTCTTAAAGCCTAATTATAGTCTATTGATAAGTAGTAAGCTATGTATATAACTTTAGAACAAGCAAAGAAACACCTGCTAGTAGATGAGGATTTTAGGGCAGATGATATGTACATTCTGGACTTAATAGCTGTAGCAGAGGATTCGGTATCTAAACATTTAGACATAGCTTTAGATGAATTAGAAACAGGTGGTACTTTACCACCTGCTATAATTCACGCTATGTTACTAATGATAGGTAACTTATATGCTAATAGAGAGCCAGTAGCATTTGGTACGGTAGTTAAACTGCCTTATAGTTATGAATACCTTATAGGACTTTATAAACACTATGAAATAAAATGAGGGCAGGACTATTAAATTATCCAATTACCATACAAGAACCTATAACACTAAAAGATGTATATGGGGCTAATGGTATAGACTGGAAGGATGCTATAAGTACCAGAGCGCAGGTTACTTATAATTCTGGAAACAGACAGAACCAGAATAATGAAATAATCCACTGCTATACAGTTACCTTTACTATAAGGCTATATCACAAAGTTAATGAGCAAATGCGAATTATTTGGAATGGCAATAAGTACAGGATTCTTAGTATTAACCGAGAATTATATAAGCAATCAATAACCATAGTAACTGAATTGATAAATGAATAATATAGAAGTAGATGCCAGACAGATTACTTCTATGTTTGCAGATTTGACAAGCAGACAGCAAAGGCAGGTCTATAGAAGTGCTTTAAGAAAGGGTGCTGGTATCTTAGTCGGTGAAACTAAAAGACAGCTAAGGCAGACTTTAGGCAGAGCAGCTTCTAGTAGAAACTGGTGGAATGGTAAGACCTTAATAAGTGGAATCAAAGCTAATGCTGATAGAAACGGAGAAGAAGCTAAAGTACATATTATGGGTGACTTTAGATTGAAGTTCTTTGAAATGGGTACTAGAGTTAGAAGAACCACTGGTAGTAATACTGCATCTGTTAGAGGTCGGAATCCTATTAGAAGGCAGAGAGCAGTAGCCAATAGAGGTAATATCAATGCAGCACATTTCTTTAGAACAGCTAAAGCCAATAAGGAAAGGGAAATCTTTGATAATATGGATAACCTTATAAGCCAGTCAATTCAGAGAATAGCTAATAGGAACAGACGATGAGTTTACAAGTAGGTAAAGCTATCTATAATATCCTTAGTAATGATGCAAAGGTTATAGATAGTGTAGGACATAAAATTTACCCTTTAATAGCTGATACAGGTACTACATTTCCATTCATTGTTTATAGAAGAACAAGTATAGAACCATCTGATAGTAAGGATAGATTTATATATAGTGAAGATACTTATGTGGAAGTGGTTATAGCTTCTGATAAGTACAATGAATCTATAGAAATTGCTGACTTGGTTAAAAATGCCTTACAAGGTAAGAAGGGTAACTATTCTGGTATTAACATACACGATATTAGAATGACAAATGCAGATGAGGATTATATAGAAGATACATTCATTCAGAACCTTACATTCAATATAAAGACAAATGGCAGGACAAGTAATTAATGGTGGTGATTTGATGCTGTTTATAGATGGTAAATCTATAGCATTTGCAACAAGCCACAAACTAAGTATAAACGTAGAAACAGTAGAAACCACTTCTAAGGATAGTGGTGGCAAATGGGTGTCTAAAGCAGCCAGAAAGATTAGCTGGAACTGTAGTACAGAGAACCTTTATTCTAATGACGGTGAAGGTATGACATTTGACCAGTTATTTGACAAGCTGACAGCCAGAACACCTATTGAAGCTGTATTCTGCTTAGAGAAAGATTATGCAACAAAGAAGGATGAAGTACCCGAAGGCGGTTGGTTGCCTTCTACTACTGGTACATATTCTGGCAAAGTGATTATTACAGCTTTGGAAGCCAATGCACCTAACGGAGATAATGCAACATTCACAGCATCATTTGAAGGTGTGGGGGCACTTACAAAGACTGCTACAGCTTAATATAGAGCCTTTATATCTCTAGGTTATGGAGGTGTAAAGGCTTTCTTTTTAAATACTTATTGATATGACTATTAAAGGACAAGACTACAAACTGAAATATACACTTAGAGCCTTATTCATCTATGAACAAATTACAGGTAAGGCATTTGAGTTAAAGACTATCACAGATGAATATCTATTCTTCTACTGTGTCTTAATGGCTAATAATCCAGACAGTTCACTAACCTTTGAAGAACTGATAGAAGCCATAGATGAAGATATGGGTATTATGGTAGAGTTCCAGAATTTCTTAAAGAAGGAACTGGAGAAGCAACAGCTATTCATTACTAATAATATAGATGCTAAAAAAAAGTCCTAACCACTAAGGAGATATATTCAGCCTTAGTAATAGAAGGTGGACTAGACCCAGAATATGTACTAGATAAGATGCAGATGTATGAGTTAGAACCATTGATTAGCAATCTACATAAGAAGGATAGAAATAGCTGGGAACAGGCTAGAATGATAGCTTATGTAATTGCACAATGTAACAGCACTAAGAAGTTAAAACCTACTGATATAATGCAGTTTACTTGGGATAATGATACTATAGGGGAAACATCTATTAGTAATGAAGATATTAAGAGATTGAAAGAGAAAGCTAAACAATATACAACACACAATTAAATATGGCTGATTTAGTAACCAGACTATTATTAAATAGTAGTCAATTTGATAACAATATAAGACAGTCCACACAACAAGTACAGCAGTTTCAGCAGGTAGGAAGGAATATCACAGCCACTATAGGAAGATTTGCTGGTGTGCTAGGTATAGCTATGACAGCAGGAGAAGCATTTAATGCTGCTGTTAATAGTTCCAGAGAAGCACAACAGGACTGGAATACTGTAGTAGGTACTGCTAAGACTACTGTAGATAACTTCTTTTCATCTTTATATAGTGGTGATTGGACTGTATTTGAGAATGGGATATTAAATGCTATCGGACTAGCTAAGAGATATACAGAAGCCTTATCTAATGCTAAGATGGCTATGGCTATCGGTGAATCTAAAGCAGATAGATTAGAAGCAGAAAGAAATAACTATGAATACCTTATTACTAAGAAGGGTATTAGTAATGAAGAAAGAACAGCAGCCTATAACACTTACATAGAATTATCTAAGAAGGAAATCTTAGAGAGGGAAAGTAAAAGTAAGTACTTCTGGGAACAGATTCAAGAAGTAATGAAGGCTAAAGGTGTTACTGGTATTAATGATGCTAAGGAAGCACAGAAACTATATGAGAGTTTATTAGACCCGTCTACTAAGGAATATGCAGATTTAGAGAAGTACAAGCAAAGGAAGTCAGATGCTAAAGGTACTAGGAATCTAGGTTACTTAATGATGATTAGCGGTGCTGGTATAGGTAGTGAAGGCTTAGACACTTATACTAAAGGTGTTAAGGAACTGGAAGAAGCTACAGATGAGAGCCTAGAGAATATGATTAGATTCCAGAATATCTTTACTTCGGAAGTCGGTGAAGAAGTAAAGGATATGCTAGATAAGGCTATAACCTTTACTGATAAGGCTGGTACTATTAAGAAAGATATGTCTGATGCAGGGCAGGATTTAAAGGATGGTCTTAATAATGGAGAGGTTAAATTAAAACCTGTCATTCCTACTGGTTCATTAGCAGAACTGGATGCACAGATAGCATCTTTAAGAAAGGAATTAAGCCTAGCTATTAGTAATGAAGATAGGATAAGAATCAATGCTGAACTAAATGCACTTACTGAACAGAAGAGGGTAATAGAGTTCCAGTACAAATATCCTAATGCACCTATTGGTAAGTTAGATGGCAAACCTGCTGGTTTGGCTGGTATGGTGAAGCCAGAAATACCTACTTCACTTCCTAAGTTTAGTAGCCCTATTACTAATAAGAATATCAAACTGAATAATGAGTACGCACAAAGTTTAGGTGCTATAGCTTCTATTATGGGTTCTGTAACCAATATGACCAATGAAGGTGCGGCAGCTTGGTTAAGTTGGGGTGCTAATTTGATTAGTGCTGTAGCAGCAGCTATCCCACAAATTGTAGCATTAACTACAGCTAAGAAAGGTGAAGCTATTGCCAGTGGTGTAGCCAGTGCAGCCCAAACACCGTTTGTAGGATGGTTGTTAGCAGGTGCAGCAGCAGCGGCTGTAGTAGCAGCTTTGGCTAGTATTCCTTCCTTTAGTACTGGTGGTATATTTGCTGGCAATAGTACTATAGGAGATATGAACTTAGCTAGGGTAAATGCTGGTGAAATGATTCTTAATAACAGACAGCAAAAGAATCTGTTTAACCTGCTTAATGGTAATGGGGTTATAGGTTCTGCTGGCGGTGGTCAAGTAGAATTTAAGATTAAAGGTAAGGAACTTGTAGGAGTTCTAGCCAATTACAATAACAAAACTGCTAAGGTAAGATGAAATATACAGCACAATTCTATGATATAAATGAGAAGCTATATACATTGGAAATAGGTTCTGGAGAAGTGCAGAATATTACTTTATCTGCTACACCATTCATAACCGAGTTAGAAACTTCTGATTCACATCTATATAAACCTTGTAAGTATAGCAGTGCTACTATAGGAATGATTACAGACGATTATAAGTTTGATTTGTATAGTAGTACAGCACAACAGAATAAGGTGGTTCTTAGTGATGCTGATGGTATTGTATGGGTTGGGTATGTTACACCCAATCTATACAGCCAAGGCTATGAGAATGAATTAGAAGAAATAGAGGTAGAAGCCATAGATGCACTTAGTACATTACAGTATTATAAGTACACCATTATAGGCAGTAGGAAAGATATAGTTTCATTTACCCAGATTATAAACCATCTGCTTAGTAAATGTAATGCTTATAGTTCCTTCTATATTTCGGATAATACACAATTAAATGCTACATCTGACTTTTGTTTACCTAGTAAGATGTATATCAGTGAACAGAACTTCTTTGATGAAGATGATGAACCTATGACTATGCAGGAAGTACTGGAAGAAGTTTGTAAATACCTTAATGTAACTGCTGTAGCTGATGGTGATAAGGTTTACTTCTTGGATTATGATGCTATTAAAAATGGAATCAATACTTACTATAGATATACTTTAGGAACAGAAGCACCTTCAAAGGTTACTTTGCAGCAGTCTAAGGAGATAGAAGCCAGTGATTATGTTGAAAATGGTGGTCAGCTATCCTTAGATAATGTATATAATAAGGTTACTGTTAAAGACAGTCTATACAGCTTTGACAGCATTATACCTAGTATCTGGGATGAGAACTATTTAACTAACTATGGTGGTAGCTGGTCTTATGTGCAGGAAGTAAATGAAGATGGTAAAGGTGGTATGCATAAATGTTTCTTTAAGTATCTAAAGAACAGCAACTATAAATGCTACTATTACAATAAGGCTACATTAGCACAAGTATCAGTACCTTCTACTATTAACTATGCTACTACACAGAACTATGTAGGTGCTACTATCTGTAAAGCCTTCTTTGATAAGGTTACTGATTTTAACAAGAAGTATAATAATATTAATTTTACAGACTATGTACTGTTACACGTTCATAATACTTATGATGGTAAACTAAGACCATTGTTTGAACTGGAAGTAAATGATAATAATGTTAGCTTCATTGGTGGCTCTACCTATCTGATTATTAAGGGTAACTTCCTATTTATGGATAGGGAATCTGAAATGTATATAATGCAGGGGTATAGTAACAAGAATGATGACTTCAACCCAGATAATCTTTACATAGACTGTAAGTTAAAGTATGGTAGTATGTACTGGAATGGTTCTAGGTGGACTACTACAGATAGTACATTCAAATTATACTTTGATAATCAAGGACAGTCAGACCATTGTATTAACAGGATATTCCCAGTTAAAAATAACATTACTTGGAATATGGGGATAGATGGTGAAGGTTATGCTATTCCGATGCCTAATACTAATGAAGTAATTACTGGTAAACCTACATTTACTTTATACCATCCACACAAAGTAGATAATAGCTATAGATGTGATGCTGTTTGGTTATCTGACTTCGATATACAGGCTAAAGTTCAGAACTTCCAGAAGGAAGAAGAAAAGGATTCTGATACTGAATACAGTAACATTATAAACGAGGGCTTTGTAAATGAGATGGATTCAGAAGAATTTGCTATATGTACTTGGGATAATAAGGAATGTAACTACAGTGCAGTTTGCTATAGTGCTGATAATACTAGCTTTACTTATCTGGATAACGTATATAATAAGGCTACTAAGCAGATGTATAGACTGGAAGAGCATCTTATATATAGGCTAGTAACACAATATAGTACACCTTCTGCTATTCTGAATCTGAACCTACAGAATAAGTTTAAAGTATATGCTACTATGACTGATAACCATCTTCCAAATAAAACCTTTATAGTGGATAGCATTACTACAGATTATAGATTATGTAAGCAGGAAATACGGTTAATAGAGAAGAAGTAATATGCAATTTATAAGGACAAACATAAATAAGACCTATCGTAATGGTGAACTTAATGTAAGTAATGTAGCTGTTACTAATATTGGCGGTGGTGGGGGAAGTTCTTCTTTAAGTGGAAACTTTCTACCTGCTGTTAATAATGGTGATGGTTCTTATACTGTAGATTTATCAAAGGTAGTGTTTACTGGAAACTTAATTGGTGAAGGTGAAATTACTGCTTATGGTCAAGGTTCTACAGGTGGTGGAAGCACTTCTACAGGTTCAGTTACTATTTATGATGGTTTGGATTCTGTAGCTGTAGATGCTGCTTTGTCAGCCAATCAAGGTAGGATATTAAGAGAGATGATATTAGAAGCTGGAACTGGTGGTAGTACGTTATTATCCAGTCTGGAAGATGTAACACTAACCAATCTGGCAGACGGTCAGATATTAAAGTATGATACAACTTCTAAGAAGTGGGTTAATGGTGATGGTACTAAGGTTACTTGGACTAATATAGAAGGGAAGCCAGCAGCACTTACAGATGCTAATATAGCTAAATGGAATGAGAACAGCCATACACATACTAATAAGACTACATTAGATAAGATAACAGAAACTGATATAACTAACTGGAATGATACCAATAGTAAGAAACACAGCCATAGTAATAAGACTATATTAGATGGTATAACATCTGCTAAGGTTACTAATTGGGATGGTGTAGTAACTAACTGGAATAAGGCTTTTTACTTTGATTCCAATGGAGATTTGAAGGTTAAAGTAAATGTTATCGGTGAGAAGGAAGTTTCAGCCTATGGTGCAGGTACTTCTGGTGGAAGTGGTAGTATTACTATAGTAGATGCTTTAACCAGTACAGCTACAGATGCAGCACTTTCAGCCAATCAAGGTAGGATTCTAAGGGAATTGATTGATAATGTTGGTGGTGTAAGTAGCTGGAATGATTTAACAGATAAGCCAAACTGGATAACTGATACTAAACCTTCTTATAGCTGGTCTGAAATTGGTAGTAAACCTTCAACATTTACACCTAGTACGCATACACATAATTACGCTAGTACTGTTAAGGTTGGTTCAACAAGCTATAATATAAGTGGAAATACTATCAGCTTACCAGCATATCCTACAGTTCCTTCTGCTTTAAAGAATCCTAATGCACTTACTATTAGTTTGAATGGTACTTCACAGGGTGCTTATGATGGTAGTGCAGCAAAGAGTTTCAATATAACAGCAGCTAGTGTAGGTGCAGCAACTAGTTCACATAACCATAATAGTAGTTATGTTAGTGCACTTGGTACTAGTGGTAATTATCTCACTTGGACTAAGAACGGCACTACTAATAATATAACTGTTCCTTATGCTTCAAATGCCGATACTGTTGATGGTTATCACCAAGCAGCATTCAGTATGGGCTGGACTTCTTCAACTAAATATAGGGTTGATAGATGGGGAGGTAGTCAAGATAAAAACTGGAAGAAGATAGTAACCTATGTTAATACAGGTGGAGGACAATATCAAAGCTGTAAAGTCAAAGGCACAATTTACTATATAACAGGCAATCATAATCAGGCACAAGTAGTGGATATACCATTTGAAGCAATAATGTATGCTTATGGTGGTACTGCAAATTCAATACTAAATCAAAGTACTTTATATCTTCCTAGTTATTGTACTTGGGATTTGATTAGAATAGTCAGATATGCTAATAATAGTTGGGAAGTACAGGTAAGGCAACCTAGTGATTGGACTAATATAAGTCTTGAATATACAGTAACTAATAATGGTGGCAGTGTATCAGCAGGACAGTTTGCTAATACTACATATACTTCTAGTACTGTAGCCAATTCTTATAACACCAATATTAGCAGACCTACTTCAAGTCGTTCCAGTAGTGCTGATAAGGTTAATAGTACATTGTCATTTGCTGCTGGTTCCTTTAGCACTAAATCATTTAATGGCAGTGTAGCAGTAACAGTAAATGTACCTACACATACTAGCCATTTGACTAATAATAGTGGGTTCATTACTAGTAGTGCTAGTATCAGTGGTAATGCTGGTAGTGCTACAAAACTACAGACAACCAGAACTATTAACGGCACTTCATTTAATGGTACTGCTAACATTACTACGGCAAACTGGGGTACTACTAGAAGTATTTATATTCAAGATGCTACAGCTACTAATACCAGTTCGGCAGTTAGTGTAAATGGTGGTGGTAATGCTTATTTGAAATTACCAACTAACATTAAAGTAGGTACACTTACAGCTACAGGTGAAGTGACTGCTTATTCTGATATTAGGCTTAAAACAGACATTCAGCCATTAAAGAATAGGGGGTACATTAAACCTGTTACATATAAGAAGGATGGTAAGGACTGTATAGGATTCATAGCACAGGAAGTAAGGGAACTATATCCAGAACTAGTTATAGAAGATAATACAGAAGATAAGTATCTGTCTGTCAACTATGCACAATATGTAGCAGTCTTACAAGCACAAATAATAGACCTAAGAAAAGAGATAGACGAATTAATTAAATAAGAGTTGATATGAAGAAGTTTGTACTATGGCTTATTAAGGTATTTAAGCTGGATATAATTACTGAAAGAATAGTGGTTAAAGAGATTGTAAGGTATGTAAGTACAGGTACTATTAATGGTAATGTGCTTATAGATGGCAATTTGGAGATAAATGGAAGGTTAATAGTAACAGGTGAAATATCCTGCTACACAAATAAAAGTTGATATGGCATTAGGTAGTACGGGAATAACAACAAGTCTGGTAGGAAATGCAATAGGGAGCAGCAGCAGGAATGTTGGTGCTCTATGCAGTTCCTCACTTATAAATGAGTGGTCTAAATGGAAACCTATATCAAGTAATGTAGGTACAATGACACTAGCGGAATTGAAGAACAGGAATTATGGTATAAGCATACTGTCAGCCAATACACCAGATTCATTGGTGACACAGATAAAGAATAATAGTAATCTGGGATATAAGTATAATAAACCTATAGGCGGTGCTAACAGTCCTTATAGGTTGGGAGATTTTAGAAACTATGACCATTCAGCCCCAATGCCTGTTGGAGCAAGCTATAAAAATGGTGACAGTGTTAATATTAGTGGTGTTACTTCATCCAATCACGCAAGCTATGAGAAAATATTGATGGGTATTGAAAATATGGATGGTGGTGATTCATCAACATCATTAGCAAAAGATAATTTATATACAGTTTATGATAATAGTGGGAATAAGATAGACTTGAAAAGAGGTGCATTAGTAACAGATGGTACTAACACCGTATGGTATAGTGAGAAGTTATACTGGTGGACTACAGAAATGCAAAAGTTTGCTGGTAAAACAGTAACAGTATATGAATTTTACACCAATGCAACTAATACGCCTACTAATGCTTATGTGGCTAATGCCAATGATAGGTTTTTAGCACTGCCAGAACCAGTATATACTATACAGGTTAAGAATGATGTACCAGCAGGAAGTAAGATAGTAAATACTATATGTACTGCCAAATTTACAGATACTACTAATAATTATGTTGATTATACAATTAGGTTTAGTGCTGTTGGTTCAACTTATAGAGGTGGTACAATTAAAAATGTAATGGTAGTATTAAGTAAAGATAGAAACGGAGTAAATGTAATTGCAAGTAATAAATTAAGTGATTCATTAACTGTACAAGATGAAACAGTATCTCAAACCTTCACTGGTGAATTATACAACAGAGGTGCTTCTATGATAGCATTTTTATTAGTATATTATGATTATTCAATTCAATACACAACCAATATATTAGCCGAGATGCCTGGTCCAGGACTATGATAATAAACACTATTAAACAATGACTAAAGAAATGAAGTTAAATATACAATTAGTAACAGCAACTTTACTAGTATTGGTGGGCTGTGGGTTACTAATAGCTGGATTCATAGCAGCACCATTAGGAATAATAGACAGCAGTATACTGGTAGCCTTTGGTGAAACCTGTACCTTTGCTGGTGCTTTGTTTGGTGTAGATTATCATTATAGAGTAAGAAAGTGAATAAATTTAGCCTGTAGTCCTTCATTGGGTTGCAGGCTATTTGTTTATGTGGCTATTTTGTAGTACATTTGCAGCGTGATTCTGATAGCACTATTTGTCTGAATAGCCAGTATAATAGTGTATTGGCATAATTAAATTTTTTTATATTATGCAAGAGAATCAAAAATCAATGAATGTTCTTTCTGTATTGGTATCAGCAAACCGCAAGGAACTGGGTAAACTCTTTGGTGTTGGTTTGTATATTACAGACAGTGACACCGTAGAACAGGTTAAGGCTAAATGTGGTCGTTATATCGCAAGATATAAGGAATACATAGCTAATCTTAATGCTGTGCTGGAAGTTCCAGATGCTAATCTAAAGTCTGAGATGCGAAAGGCTAAGGCTTATCGCTATATTCAAAATCTCGAAGAGGATGATAGAGAAGCCTTGAAGGAGTTGATAGGTCAGTAATTGGAAGGACTTCAAACCTGTCTCTTATACACATCTGACGCTGCCGACGAACTCTAGGGTGTAG
>ENA-UAKZ01000288-UAKZ01000288.1-human-gut-metagenome-genome-assembly--contig:-NODE-288-length-21186-cov-6.263925_pt1 | contig 21186 bp, 9 predicted proteins | sample MGYA00243693_ERZ654454 | MGnify/ENA primary metagenome ERZ654454 (study PRJEB26926, sample SAMN06164508) | human gut metagenome | biome: ENVO:00009003; feature: ENVO:2100002; material: ENVO:00002003... | reverse complement strand
TCTACACCCTAGAGTTCGTCGGCAGCGTCAGATGTGTATAAGAGACAGAGATTATCTTTACCCACAATCCATTCTCTATGCCACAGGGCGGTTTAGAGGCATTAAATGAGAAGGACCCGTTAGAGATTCTTGCATACCAGTATGACATTGTATGTAACGGTGTGGAGTTGTCTTCCGGTGCGGTTCGTAACCACAATCTGGATATCATGGTGAAGGCATTTGAGATTGCCGGATATACCGAGGAAGACCTGAAGGAGAAATTCGGAGCGCTTTACAATGCATTCCAGTATGGAGCACCGCCGCATGCAGGTATGGCACCGGGTGTAGACCGTATGATTATGCTGCTCCGCAACGAGGAAAATATCCGTGAGGTGATTCCGTTCCCGATGAATGGTAATGCACAGGATTTGATGTGCGGGGCACCGGGGGAAGTGACGGAACAGCAGTTAAGAGAGGTTCATATTAAGGTAAGACAGTAACCTTTTCTTTTGAGACTGTCCGGGCTTCTGACTTCTGGGGGATTTGCTGGGAGAGCAGCTCGTATAATATATGGATTCAGTCCGGAGATATTGGTGTGGTTTGCTATTCCTATGAAAATAATCAGTGGAAGCTTAACGAAAATGCGAAACGGCCAGATGACATTATATCGAAATATGATGAGTAATAAAAAAGAAGTATTGCCTAGTGGCAGTACTTCTTTTTTATCTTACTTTACATAGATTTAACATAAATTTTACCAATTAACGCTAGTAGAAAAACATATATTTCCTTTACATTAAATATGTGAAAAAAGAGAAAGATATTTATAAGAATACATGCAGAGAGGCATGTAAAAAGCATATGAGGTGTGAAGATGAATGTTGTGAATACGTTATTTGGTTTATTTGGTGGTTTGGCATTATTTTTGTTTGGGATGGAAATGATGAGTGACGGTCTGCAAAAAGCGGCAGGCGAGCGGATGAAATATATTTTAGGGCTTCTCACGAAAAATCCCATTATGGGAGTCTTAGCAGGTGCACTCACAACGGCGGTTTTGCAGAGCAGCAGTGCTACAACGGTTATGGTCATAGGATTTGTAAGTGCAGGTTTGATGAATCTGCCCCAGGCTATATCTATTATTTTAGGCGCTAATATTGGTACTACGATTACGGCTCAGATTATCGCATTTAATATAAGTGATTATATTTATCCGATTGTATTTATCGGATTTTTGACTGCTTTTGTTGCGAAAAAAGAGGTAGTCAAATATATCGGTAATACGATTTTAGGTTTTGGTATATTGTTTATTGGAATTGAAATCATGGGGACTACAATGAAGCCATTGGCATCCAGTCCGGTATTTCTCGATTTGATAGGAAAGGTGGCAGATATACCGGTATTGGGGCTTCTGCTGGGTGTGGGTATCACGGTAATTGTGCAGAGTTCTTCTGCAGTGATTGCGGTACTTCAGAATTTTGCATCCCAGGCGGGACCAGATGGGGTATCCTCGATTTTAGGGCTGCAGGGTGCAATTCCCATTTTGCTTGGCAGCAACATTGGAACTACCATAACGGCACTTCTTGCCTGTATCGGACAGACCAGGAATGCTAAGAGGACAGCAGTTGCCCATAGTGTATTTAATATAACCGGTTCGATTGTATTTATGTTTATTATCCCATGGTTTGCAAAGGTGATTGCTCTGGTTTCTCCGTCTGGTACGGAGGTGGAGGTCATATCCAGACAGATTGCAAATGCACACACAGCATTTAATGTTGTTAATACAATCATATGGATTCCTTTAATCTGGCTGATGGTAAAGATTGTCATGTGGATTTTGCCGGAAAAAGAGGAAAAAGAACAGCCGGAGCTCAGGTCGCAGTTTCTGGATGTCAATGTCATGAACCAGCCGGTGGTTGCCCTGCATCTGGTGTCTAAGGAAATCATTAATTATACACAGCAGCTGGAAGTGTTTCTGGGAGATATTAAGGCAGCTATGCTGGAAGGCGGGTCTGAAAATCTGGACAGGGCAGACAAAGCGGCGAAGCTGGTGTTTAACATACATGAGGATATCTATAATTATCTGATTGGTCTGTTTTCCTCCGGTAATATGAATGAAGAACAAGCGGCACACACTACAGAAATTATGTATATCGTAGAGGATTTGGAACGAATTAGCAAATGTATGAAGGAGCTTTTGGAAAGTGCCAGGGAAAAGGTTCTTAAAGATTTTCGGTTTTCAAAAAAGGCAATGGAGGAGATAGAGGAAAGCTTTGAGGTTGTCACAGTTATGTATCTGGAATCCGTACACCTTATTATGTATGGAGATAAAACAGCGGTGGCAGATGTGGAGCAGTATTTGAAACGGATAGCAAAGCTTGAAAAAAATGTGCGGAAAAATCATAAGAAGCGTATTAAAGAGGGAAAGTGCAGGCCGGAATTTACCAATATTTTTGCAAATATCTTTCACAGTATGGAAAAGATTGGGGAAAACTGCGGTAATATATCGGAGTCGGTTGCAGAAGATATGTTTCTTAAATATCTGCCAGAGGAGCATAGCAATGCTTCTGCATGAAGATAATTTGGTGCTTATCTTATAAATTCCGTCCCTGATACTGTATCGTTACCACATAGACTGTTTTGTGTGATTCATCAGTGCGAAAAATAGCAATATAGTTATCAATCAGTAATTGTCTATAACCTTTTCCACCATATCTGCCCTCGTTACGCTCTTGGTGAGACTGCGGAAATGTGTCTAATTTTAAAATAGCTTTCTTAATTCTGTCAACCTGTCCTTTAGCATTTTCAGGAGCTAATTTCTCATTTGCGATATATTCGTAAATGTTGTCTAATTCGCGTATTGCGCTAGGGTTGATTTTAACCTTGTATTTATCCAAAATGCTTTTTCTCCAATTCTGCAAAGACTATCTCTGCGTCGACTGCCTCTGCTCCGTTTGCTATTTCCTGCTCGGATTCGTAGATAGCTTGGTCGATGCGGTTAATTCTTGCAAATTTATCATATAATTCACTACTCATTACAACCAAATCGCTATATCCGTTTTTGGTAATAAAAATAGGCTCCTGTTCCTTGTGTGCGATATTGGAAATCTCGGTTGTATTGCGTAAATCTTTAATAGGCATAATAAGTGGCATAATGTTCACTCCTTTCCTTGACACAATTATAGCATAATTGTGTGCAAAGCACAATACGAATATACATTTCAGGTGTTGTAAGTTTTTGCCTGCACTGCGTAATTTTGGTTGCAATAAAGCGGTTGAAGGATTATTTGGAAAGGAGAAACTTTTTGTTGATAAAAGAGTTAGAATAGACTAACATAATAAATGACCAAAATGTAATAAAATTTCTGCCATCCTTATCCCTAACGATTTATTATTCAATATACTTCCACATCTTTTCAGCAGACGTTTGTGGTTTCCTGCTGGTTGATTTTTAATCTTATTGTATCGTTACAATCCATTGAATTTGTACGGTGTGATGCTTATAATAATTCTCATAAAGTAAAATATAACTATGTAGGATACCGGAATTGCTTTACTATACAATGTGGTTACAAAACGCAAAAGGAGGCAGACAGATGAATTCATTGAATTTTTCAAATAACATTACCAGATTACGGCATGAAAAAAATATCACACAGGAGCAGCTGGCGAAGTTTGCCGGCATAACAAAAGCATCCGTCTCAAAATGGGAGACGGGACAAAGTCTTCCGGATGTTTTGCTGCTTCCCAGGCTGGCAGCATTTTTTGATGTAACCATTGACGAATTGCTTGGATATGAACCCCAGTTAAGCAGAGAGCAGATTCGAAGGATTTACCGGGAACTGGCGGCAGCATTTGCAAAGCTGCCATTTGAGGAAGCAATGGAAAAAAGCCAGGGTTATATAAAAAGATATTATTCCTGTTATCCCTTTCTGTTTCAGATGTGCAATTTGTGGTTAAACCACTTTATGCTGGCAGCTGAAAGAGAACGCCAGGCAGAGGTATTGACAGCAATATCAGAATTGTGCAGCCACATAATATCCGGCTGTAAAGATATTGGTATTTGTGAGGATACTGCTATATTAAAAGCAACTGTTGATTTACAGCTCGGAAGAGCAGAGGAAGCAATTGGGGCATTGGAGGAAATATTGAATCCTTACCGTCTTTCTACCCAGAGTGATGGAGTTTTGATTCAGGCATACATGTTTGCCGGAAAAGAGGAGGAGGCAGACCGTTTTGCGCAAATGAGTATGTTTTTGCATTTGCTCGATTTAACAGCCAGTGCTACGCATTACATTATAGTGCATAGTAATAATTTGAGTATTTGTGAGGAAACCATTTTGCGTATCGAAAATGTAGCTGCAGCGTATCAGCTGGAACAGTTGCATCCAAGTGCTATGGGAGGTTTCTGCTATCAGGCTGCAATTGTATACGGTATACATAATAAGAAAAGGAAAGCTTTGAAGATGTTAAAACGGTATGTGGGTGCGGTGGATTATTTATTAACCGGAGAAAATCTGACTTTGCATGGTGACGATTACTTTAACCGGATTTCCGGGTGGTATGAACAGCTGGACATTGGAAGTGATGCACCCAGAGACAAAAGGCTTATTTTGGAGGATGCAATACAGGCATTGCAGCATCCGGCTTTTGCAGGTTTGGAAAAAGATGAGGAGTATCAAAATATTAAGAATATTCTGATAAGAAGAGAGGAGTATATTTATGAATGATTTAAATGAAATGTTACCGTTCCTGATTCCGTTAGTGATTGTGGAATTTGCTTTATTTGCCGTTACCTTGAGACACATTCTTACACATAAAACCTATAAACGGGGAAACAGGGTATTATGGCTTATTGTGGTAATTGTTGGTATGAATTTTGTAGGTCCGATTTTATATTTCCTTTTGGGAAAGGAGGAGGTCTGATGGATATGCTGAAGCTTTCTCATGTATCAAAGGCATTTGGAGCAAATACGGTTATAGAGGAGCTCAGCTTTTGCGTACCGGAGCATACAATCTTTGGCTTTATCGGACAAAATGGCGCCGGTAAGACAACTACAATGAAAATGATTCTGGGATTATTGCGGCCTGACAAGGGGGAGATTTTTGTAAATGGGGAACCGGTCAGATTTGGACAGACCGAAACAAACCAATATATTGGATATTTACCGGATGTTCCGGAATTTTATGGTTTTATGACACCGATGGAGTATCTTGCTTTGTGCGGTAAAATTACAGGACTGGAGAAGAATGAAATCCATGACAGGGCAGAGCAGTTGTTAGAGCTTGTCGGCCTTGACAACGTAAATAAACGCATTCAGGGGTTTTCCCGGGGAATGAAACAGCGGCTTGGCATTGCCCAGGCGCTGCTTAACCGCCCCAAGCTGTTAATTTGTGATGAGCCCACCTCTGCGCTTGACCCATTAGGCAGAAAAGAGCTTCTGGATATATTATCTGACGTAAAAAGGGATACTACCGTAATTTTTTCAACCCATATTTTGTCTGATGTGGAGCGCATCTGCGATGAAATTGCCTGTCTGCACAACGGAAGGATTGTACTTCAGGGTACGCTGGATGAAATAAAAGGGCTTCGCAAAGGTGCCGGCCTGGAGATAGAGTTTTACAAACCGGAGGATGCCGTTTTGTTTGCAGAAAAATATCCTGGAGGGAAAGGGATAGGAAAGGGAAAGCTGCTTTATGACGGAAGCACAGAAAAAGATATGATAAATATAATGCAGATTTTGGTACAGAATAATATTTCTGTACAGAGGATAGAAATGTTAGAGCCGACACTGGAAGCCCTGTTTATGGAGGTGGTTCATTGATGAGACAGCTGATTGCTTTTGCAGGTAAAGAGTTTATGGAATTAATCCGTACCGGAAAACTGGTTATTTTAACGCTGCTTTTCCTTTTTTTTGGCATTATGAATCCGGCGATTGCCAAAATGACACCATGGCTAATGGAAGTGATGTCAGAAAGTCTTGGGGAAGCAGGATTAACGGTAACAGAAGTAGAAGTGGATGCAATGACTTCGTGGATGCAGTTTTATAAAAATATACCCATTGCGTTAATTCTGTTTCTATTATTGTTCAGTAGTATTTTAACGATGGAATATCAAAAGGGAACCCTCATTAATATGATTACAAAGGGGATGGCAAGATGGGGGATTATTGCTTCAAAGGCTGTTGTTATGCTTGTGCTTTGGACGGCAGAATACTGGATGTGCTATGGGATTACATATGCATATAATGCATATTTCTGGGATAATAGTATTGCATCCCATGTGTTTTTCCCTGCTGTCTGCTTTTATCTGATTGGTATCTGGCTGATTTCCCTTATACTGCTTATGTCAGTGCTTTTTCAATCCAGTTCTGCTGTTGTGGCAGCATCCGGCATAGTGTTCTTACTGATTTATCTGCTTGGATTGTTCCCTGACATAAAAGAATATCTGCCTGCCCAGCTGTTAAATTCTTCCGGTCTGCTGGCGGGCATGGAGGAGTTGTCAGAATATCTGTATGCAGTAGTGGTTACAATTGTGCTGTCTGTTATGAATCTTGCAGCAGCGGTCATCGGTTTTAATAAAAGAAATATCTCCTAATTATAAAATTATATTATAGTAATTGTCAGGATGGAATACCATTCTGACTTTTTTTAGTTGTCAAGCATATAAAAAAATGAAATATTTTGTCAAAAATTGTCGTAGGTGTTAACAATTATTGTTTCTAAAAAAGATATCTGCTATATTAAAAAAATAGAAAATATTTGAAATTTTTTGAAATGTAATCTGTTACGAAATGGGAGATAAAATATGAAAAAATGGTTTTTTCGGAGTATGTTAGCGGTTACAGTGGGCGTTTATCTGATGAGTGGAAGGGCAGGCAGTACCGCCAGGGCAGCAGGTCAGGCAGGCAATACAGAGGCAGCCTACAGCTATGATGCATTGGGGCGGGTATCAAAAGTGGCCTATCCGGATGGAATGGTGATTCTTTATACCTATGATGCGAATGGGAATCTGCTGGAGGTAAAAAAGACGACATCAGAGAAGGAAGAACAGCAGGATGAAACGAAAAATGTCGGGCGCACTCAGCTGCCAGCTGTGTACAGTGGATACCGGCCGCTGTCATTACAAAATGCACGGAGTATGGTTTTGAATTTAAGTTACACGGAAAAGGATGTCAAAAGCTATAACAGCTTTAAAAAGAAAATGCCAAAAATCAAGTCCTTAAAGTGTAAGGTGAGTAAGAAAAAATATTCCCTGAGTATCAAAATCCAGCAGGTAAATCCGTTGGGAGGCTATGGGGAGACAGGCTATGAAATCCGTTATTCCAACAGTTCAAAATTTAAGAAATCGAAAAAGGTAACAGTGTCCCGTAAAAAGAAGGGAAAGGACACAAGCAAGGCATGGAATGTAACAAAGGGAAAGACCTATTACGTCAAAGTACGTGCATATATGAAGACGGTAACAGGGAAAAAAATCTATACGAAGTACAGCAAGGTTAAGAAGATAAAGGCAGTTAAGTAGCATAAGGAATATAAAACAGGGAGAGATAATGCAGATGAGAAGAAATGGGAGAAATAGAAAGAAAATTCTGGCATGGCTGATGCTGGTAATTATGGGAGTAAACTGTTTTGACGGGTCTGTTCCGGCAGGAGGCGTGGCTTTGGCAGTCCGGTATGAGGAGGCGGATGCCGGGGATGAGGACAGCCGGGATGCCGGGGATGAGGAAACGGTAGAGATGGAGGAAGCACTTGAGGATGCTTCCGTCCAGACGACAGCACAGGAGGATAAGGATGGAACAGAGGAAGCCGGTACAGAGGAACAGACCCTTGCCGGGGAGGAGACAGTTTATGAAGCAAAGACGATATCTTCAGCCACAACGCTGACGGAGGATATGGAGGTCGGAGATTTAACGGTTAACAGTTATCTCTATCTCAATGGGCATAAGCTTACCGTACACGGTAATCTGTATCTGAACAGCTACATAGATATGCAGGAGGGGTATCTGCATGTAAAAGGGAATCTGACAGAGAGTTACAACGGCAGAATTGCAATGGATTCGCCTAACGATTATATCGTGATAGAAGGGGATTATGGCTATTATCAGGGAGGTTATAATTATACGCTGACTAACGGTACGGTTGAGATTATGGGTGATATATACAAAGCCGAAGAAAGCAGCAATGTGAGCAGTAAGCTCTATGACAGCTCCTGCAAGGTGGTTTTATCGGGGGCGCAGGAACAGACGATAGATTTGCAGCCCAATGGTTTTGTAAAAATGAGCCATATCGTGATTGAAAACACCTCAGAGGAAGGAGTGTTTTCACAGCATGCCCTAAACTGTGATATCTTGGAGGACAAGGAAAATAAACTGTATTTTGCGGCATCCGGTTCCAATGGAGAGGTGCTTTCGGAGGATCAGACCATAGAGGGAGATTATACTCTTCTGGCAGGAGAGCTTGATTTGGCGGGATATACCCTTACAGTCCGGGGAAATTTTATCCATGCAGGCGGTAAGGTCAATGTGAATGGAGGTTCCCTGGTTGTAGAGGGAGATTATATAAAGCAGTATCTCTATGAAAGGGATGATCAGCAGATAACAGAACAGAGTACGGGACGGCTGCTGATGCGGCAGGAGCAGGATTATGTGCTCATAAAAGGCAGCTATATGGATTCCGGTGTGAACAGTATGGAAGAGGATTTGACTGCAGGAACTCTGGAGCTGAAGGGGAGCATGAAGTCAGATGCATCCTTATCCTATGCGTTATTTTGTGCATCTAAAAATCATACGGTAAAGCTGACCGGAAGCGGAAAGCAGATGATTGGCAGGGGAGAGAAATATTCCGGCAGCTACATCCGGTTTGCCAATCTGGCAGTAGCCCAGGAGGCGGCAGGCAGTACGGTGTTTGAGGAGCCGGTAGAGGTCTGCGGAAAAATCAGTCATGAGACAACCCATATAACAGGAACCACACGGCTTGATGGTGCGGTACTGGAGGGCAACGGGCTGTATGGAGATGTGGAATTTAGCGGAAATGTGAGCTTAGATAAGGATTTTATCTTTTCCGGTGATGTATATGCAGCAGCTTATGCAGCTACAGCAATTAAGAACAGCCATGTAACCGTGGAGGGAAATTTCTACCAGAATAACGGAAGCCTTGCCGTGAGTGGGGAAAATGGCGTATTTACCATTCAGGGTGACTACGTTGCCAGGGGAAGCAGCCAGCATACGATTTCAGGCGGAACCATTGAATTAGCCGGGGACATGGTAAGGGAGAAGGGCTATGTCATGGCGGCAGAAAAAGCGGAGCTGGTATTTACCGGCACCAGGGAGCAGCATATTGAGTTGTCCCATGCCAGCACCCGGCTGGAAAATATTGTGGTGGACAATCCGGAAGGCGTGGTGGCAGCGGATAATGTTGCCGTTATCAATGTGTCATGCATGCAGGGTGTGTTATCCTATGCCTCCGGCGGCATCCATGGGTTTACTCTGGAGGAGGATGGAGTGTATGACGGGGATTTGGTAATCGCCGGTGGAGTGCTGGATTTGAACGGCCACAGCTATCATGTCCGGGGAAATCTGACCATAAAAAACGGTGTGCTTGAGATGACCAACGAGCAGGATTATTTGCTGGTGGATGGGGATTTTGAGACGGACAGTACCATAAGCCATTCCGGTTATCTGACAGCCGGAACCTTGGAATTAAAGGGAAATTTTACGCAGGCAGGCAACAGCAGCTCCTTCCAGACAACAAAGCAGCACAGGGTGGTATTTTCAGGAGAGGGGACACAGAAGGTATCTTTTACGGATAACCGGTATTCCTATTTTGCAAATCTTGAGCTGGACAGTGGGGAAAAGACAGTATTTTCAACAGATGTGGGGGCATATGGAACCGTGACCCAGAACTGCCCGGTGGAGGGGACGCTTGGAATGGGCAATACCACCGTTTTTGCGGAGGATGCCTATCAGGGGGATGTGAGAATCATAGAAAATATGACCCTGCAAAGGGATGTGACCATTGACGGAGACGTCTATATTGGGTATGGTATTTATTTCAGGTTGGGGACAAGCCAGTTTGCTGCCAGTGGAACGATAACATTGGAGTATCGCAGTAATCTGGATATTCAAAGCGGTTCCCTTTTCTGTGAGAATTTAACCATGGAAACATGTGACCGTTTTTACATGAATGAACCATCTGGAAAAGTTACGGTTGTTCAAGATGTCTGTTTTAGCGCATGTTCTGAACAGTTCTTGAAAGCAGGAACCTTTACAGTGGGAGGGGATATTGCTTTTGAAAATTATGCTCCATGGACATTTGCTGAGGGTGTAAATGTTATCTTAAACGGTTCCGGAAAGCAGACCGTTACAATGAGCAGTACAAAGCATACCTTGGGAAATTTGATTTTGCAGAATGCAAGTGAAGACGGGGTTTATGTGACAGATTATCTGATATGCCAGGCAATTGATAATACTGCCGGTACAAGGGTAACCTTTGCGGATGGTGGAATCTTAGGTTATACACTGGATGCAGATGAGGTGATAGAGGGGGATTTGCTCCTGTCCGGCGGGGAGATGGATTTGAACGGACATACCCTGACCGTAAAGGGAGACCTGATACAGAGTGACGGCGCCATGAAGCTAAATGGAGGCAGCCTGGATATAGAGGGGAATTACTATATTGCCAAACGTACTGAAAAATCAGACGGAACCGATTCCTATGCATTAACGGGAGCAAAGCTCATTATGGCACAGGAAAAGGAACGGGTGACGGTTCACAAGAATCTGTACACGGCATTTTCAGACAGCAGTAATATGAAATGTACGGACGGAACCATAGAGCTTTTAGGGGACTTCCAGGTGTTGTACGGATATTTTTATATGGGACAGGCTTCAACCCTGCTTTTTAATGGTGTGGAACAGCAGAAGATAACCTTTAACGGTTCTGGTGTGAGATTGGGAGGTCTTACCCTTACCAATGAGAAGGGAATTACATGCAGCCCTTATCTTTATGTGAACGGAAATCTGCAGACAAACGGATATCCGGTAAGCGGTACGATATACTGCCAGTCCGGGATGACAATGCTTGATGACACCATTTGTGCAAGTCTTTATTTTTCGGAAAAAATGGATTTGCAGAGGGATATCCGTGTAGAAGGGGATGTAAAACTGGGAGGGTTAACGCTGAATGGTTATCACTTAACGGTAGAGGGAAATTGTACCTTAAATGATGTCTATGGTGTTGTCCAGCCGGACGGTATATTGGAAATTAAGGGGAATATCATAAGCAGCGGTTCGCATTACAGTGGTTCCGGCACAAACCGGCTCATTTTAAGCGGTGATACAAAGCAGACCATTGCGGATGGCAATGCACGGTTTTGTTTTCAGGAGCTGGTTATCCGTAATACATCGGAGGAGGGGATCTATTCCGCCGGGCTTTTTGATGTGGAGACCGTGACGGACCCGGAGCATAAGCTTACCTTTTATACAGAGGGAGAGGCGGGGTATACCCTTACGAAGGATACCGTACTGTCCGGGGATTTCATCCAGCTGCTTGGAACCATGGATTTGAACGGGCATACCCTTACGGTTATGGGAGATTACATCCAGAAGAATGGTGTATTAAGGATAAACGGTGGTGCGCTTAAAATCCAGGGCAGCTATACCATGGGGAATCTGGACAACAAGGGAAACTATGTGGTGAACCATGCGAGGCTGGTTATGGACCAGAAAGCGGATACGGTATATGTTGAGGGAGATGTAAGGCTTGTATCAGGGTTGTCGCTTACAAACGACCTGATACAGGGAACCTTTGAGATGAAAGGGAATCTTTCTTACGAGTGCCCGGCTGCTACTTATCTGCCGACTCAATTCACCACGGTTTTTTCCGGAGAGAGGAAGCAGACAGTTTCCCAAAACGGCTATGATTTGAGATTTGGGACCATCCGGCTTTCTAACACCTCAGCAGAGGGGGTTATTCTGGCAGGCAATATTACGATTAATAATCCGGTGACCGGTAGCGGAAAATTAAACGGCGTGACAGGCAAGACAGTTTACTGGACCACCGGACAGGAGTTTCCGTTTACGGAATGGGAGGGGAATCTCTACCTTGGGACCAATGGAGTGACAATGAGCCGGGATTTGAATGTGAAAGGCGAATTCATTCTATATGCGCCCTTGGATGTAAACGGAAAGCATCTTGTGGCAGGCTCTGTGATACTGAGACATACCCTGAAGCCCAACGGGGGTGTTGTACAGGTACAGAATGATTTTACCGTACAGAATTATTATAATGCAGGTCTGGAAATGGAAAAGGAAGCGGATATCGTCCAGATTACCGGGAATATGACGGCAAATTACGGGGAGCTTATCTTATCAGCCGGAACCCTTGAGGTAAAAGGTAATTTAACCCTGAATGGGGCATATATGACAGTAAGTGAAAAGCATAATACCATTTTAAGCGGCAAGATGACTGCCCGGGGTACCGCCTATACCCAGAAGGTGACATGTAAGGCGGGTACAAAGGTTGGCACCTTAACGCTTACGAAGCCAAGGGATTACTATGTCTTTAACCGGGATGTGGAGGATATGTGCGGGGTGCTGGTAGAGGATATTCAGGATATTACTGCGCCTACTGCCCCGGCAGGGCTGTCAGCGGCTGACGTGTCCTATACAAGGCTTACCCTGTCATGGAATGCTTCTACGGATGATACCGGTGTAGCAGGCTATGATATCTACCGAAATGACAAAAAAATCATGACCGTGTCCGGTACTACCTATACGGACCGCAATCTGGCGCCGGATACAGAGTACACCTACTATGTGGCTGCCAAGGATGCAACCCTTAATACATCTGCTCTTTCCAAGACGGTTACCGTAACAACCCTAAAGGATGAGGAGGCACCGGCGGTTCCGCAGGGCGTGGAGTTAAGACAGCGGTATGCAGCAGCCCTTACCATCAGCTGGCAGGCTTCCAGAGACAATGTGGAGACCAAGGGCTACCATATTTACCGGAATGGAGAGCTTATAAAGGATACAGCATCCGATACCTATACCGACAGCGGACTGGAAGTCAATACCCATTATGTATACCAGCTTACGGCTTATGATGCAGCGGGAAATGAATCGGAGCTTTCAGAGGAGTACAGCTTTTACACCCAGGCGGTGGAAATCGAGGAAATATCTCCGGATAATTATGCAAAGCTTTCCGGTACAAAGACGAATGTCACCGTAAGCTTTGCCAATGCTGGAAGCACCGATGGATACCAGGTCTATATGGCATATCGGGAGGAAAAAGACGGGGAATATCAGGAGCTTTTCCATAATACAGTAGGAAAGAATACCACCTACCGACAGCAGATTACGGCATCGGCAGTTCTGGACACTACGGAAATAGAGAGCGAGGAAATTGAGCTGCTTGTCCGTATCACAGACGTAGGCGGCAGTGAGACGGAGGAGCATTACACCTATTACCTGGACCGCTCAGCACCGTTCAAGCTGTCGGAGGTAGGAGCAGAGGTAAGAAACGGTGTTGCGGTGATAAGCTTTGCAAAAGGAACGGAGGCAGATATTGCAGGCTACCGCATTTACCGCCAGCAGGCAGGAAATGACAGAGAGCTGTTCCTTGACAGCGATAATCCGGATAAGACCTATTATTACGACAAGAGTATCGAAGAGGGTGTGGAATATACCTATTATGTGTCGGCATATGATGAAGAGGGGCTGGAGGGTGAGTGCTCCGATGGGGTATCCGTAACTGGAAATGCGGACGAGGAGGAGCCTCGGATTGAGAGCGTTGCACCTCTTGACGGGACCCTGACCGGAAAGGTGGAGCTTACAATCCATGCTTCGGATAATAAGGCACTTGATTATGTTGCCATGGAAGGCTATGACGAGACAGAAGGGGAATATATCATGCTGGCAGAGATTCCAGTTGCGGAGGGAAAAGCCGGCTATACCCTTGATACAACCCAATGGAAAGAGGAGCTTACATTGCGGTTTACGGTATATGATGCGGCAGGCAACAGCAATGGGGATGAATTTGTATGCACCTATGAAATCGACAACCAGGGACCGGAGGCCCCTGAAGGACTTACCGCAGAGGTACGCTCCACTACGGTGCTTCTCTCATGGGATAACCCGGTGGATGCGGATTACGCATATGCAGTTGTAGAGCAGCTTACCGGGGAGGGAATGGTAAAGGAAATCGACCGGACAACCACAACCACGGGCTGTGTGATTGAAGGACTGGCACCGGAGGAGACGGTGCAGTATCAGGTAACCTTTTACGACCAGTCCGGCAACCGGGGAGAGACCTCTGAACCGGTATCTGTGACTGTGGGAGCAGACACCATTGCACCGAGGATTCTCTCTGCAGCCCCGAATGGCGGCTATTATAACACTAGTATTCCCATTCAGGTTAAGGCTTATGACAACATGGCAGTTGCAGAGGTGGTGCTGGAGTATTCTTATGACCAGACAACCTGGGAGGAGTTTTACAGGGAAAGTCTGGAAACTCCGGCAAAGGAATATACTGTAAAATATTCCATGGAGCTTTCGGATAAAAAGGAAGGAGAGCTGTATCTGCGTGCATATTCTGTGGACACCGCAGGAAATGAAGGAGACAGGGAACAGATTTTAATCCAATGCATTGTAGATAAAACGGCGCCAGCGGCAGTGGATAAGCTCACTGCAGAGGGAGATGCCGGAAACATCCATCTGAAATGGAATGAGCCGGTGGATAATGATGTGGCGGCATACCGGCTGTACCGCAGTGTGGAGGGGCTGAATGCTTACAGATGTATTGCGGATTCCATCCGTACAAAGGATTACTATGACCGCAGTGCATCCTATGATACAAGCTATTCCTATAAGCTGACCGCGGTAGATTATGCAGGCAATGAAAGTGAATACTCCAATGTGGCGGTGGGTCAGAAGCTTCCGGATGATGCGGCACCAAAGGTACATAGTATTGTGCCGGAGGAGGACAGCTGGATTTCGGGAACCACACAGCTTTCTGTCTATGTGTCCGACAATGACCGGATTGCCGGTGTGGAGTTTGCCCTCAAGAGTACAGAGGAGGGAAGCACGAGAATATTAGTGGATACGGTAGAGACAGACAGTAACAGTGGAACGGTATCCTGTGATTTCGATACCAAACAGTATGCCAACGGTGTCTATCAGATTTGTGTTACGGCAAAGGATGCGGCAGGGAATACCAGCGAAATGCTTACCTCCATATGCCATATCTGCAATATTACCCTTGCCGCCCCACAGCTGTTTGCAGAGGCTGGGGACTGGTGCACGGAGCTGCACTACACGGCAGAGCCGGAGGTTTCCTATGTGCTGTACCGGAAAAATGAGCAGACGGAGGCGGAATTTTCTGCCATTGCATCGGGAACCGGAAGCCTGATGTACCGGGATAACAATGTAAATCCAAGGTATAACTATGCCTACCGGCTGATGATACAGGATAAGGCGGGGAACTGCGCCTATTCTGCTGTGTCCTATGTGAAGCCCCGGGCGGTGGATAAGCAAAAGCCCGTTGCGGTTATTCAGGCAAACACCTCTGTGGTGGAGGGCTATGAAATCGTATTTAACGGCATGGATTCCACGGACAATGACCGGATTACCAGTTATACATGGGATTTTGGAGATGACACCAGCCAGGGAAGCGGTCCATATCCGGTGCATGCCTATAAAAAGGCAGGAGACTATAATGTGACCCTGACGGTGGAGGATGCCAGTGGAAATGTGTCCGATACCACGGTGAAGGTGACGGTTCTGCCAAAGAGCAGTGCGGGAAAGGCTGTGATAGAGGTAAAAAATGCAGCAGGCAGCCCGCTTAAAAACGTGACGGTATATGTCAATTCCTCTTCCGAACATAACGACACCTCTTATACGGATAAGAATGGACAGGCTGTTATTATGCAGAAGCCGGGAACCTACCGGATTGCCCTTTATAAGCCGGGCTATGTGGCAGTGGAAAAGATGGTGGAGATTGAGCTGCACGGCGAAAGGCAGTATGTGTTTACCCTGGATGCAGGGGAAACCATGACCGCTGATTTCACGGTAAGGCAGATGGATTTTGATGAGCTTGTGGATGCGGGTATTGACCTGACAGATCCGGCAAACCAGCATGTGTTTACGGTACAGACCAAGCTTTCCTTTATGGATGACCATCGGAATCCGGATGTAAAGGATGATTATTTGAACCCGGCAAAACCGGTGGTAACCAAGGGCGGTGACAGCGGCGGTGGCGGCGGTGGCTCAGGCGGTGGCAGCGGTCCCGGCGGCGGTGGTGGTACGCCATCAACACCGGAGGATGAAGAGCCCAAGCCGGAGTTTTACTATACCATACGGATTGACCAGTCCATATCGTGGCTTAAAGATATGTATGAGGCAACACTGATTGTATATAACAATGCCAACAGCCAGACCATGGTGGCGAAGAATCTTGAAACAATCTTACAGCTGCCACAGGGCTTAAGTCTTGCGGGAACCAGCCAGGGACAAAGTCTTTCCCAGAAGCTCCCGGATTTAAAGGGAGGGGAAAGCGGAAGTGTGACCTGGTATGTGAGAGGTGACGCACCGGGCAAGTATAGGTTAAATGCCCTGCTTACCGGAACCCTGCTGCCGTTTGATGCAGGAATTACCTGCAGCTTTGAATCCAATGAATTTGATGTGACTGCAGGTGACGGGCTGGTGCTTACCATCCAGCCGGAGGACCGGGCGGAAAAGGGAGAACAGTACTATGTGTACTTTACCCTGTCCAATGAGGGAAGCAAGGAGTTTTACAACGTATATACGACCTTTGGCACACAGCACAACAACAGTAAGCGGTTTGTGGCATCGGCGGATGGCAGCCGACAGACACCGGTGATGTCAGCGGGCGACGGTGTGGTTGTGGAATGCCTAAAGCCCGGGGAATCCATATCAGGAATTTATAAGACTGCGCTTCCGGTTAAGGGAGAGAAATGGTTTGATTATAAAAAATTAGTGGAAGCGGAATGTAAGGTTCTTGAGGGGGAGAACTTAGGCGTCAGGGTTCGATTGTCGGTGGTGGCATCCCATGTTCCGGTGCCAGCATTAACCTATCCGGAAGATACCGGGGATAATACGGAGGCTGACCCGGTAAATGTCAGCACCGGAGGCTACACCGACAGCATCGCGGCCATGTCGGTACAGGGTGTGAATCCGGTATCCGCCGAGCTTATCTATGACTCCAATGCCACTGCTGAGCTTGGGGAGTTTGGCTACGGCTGGGCACATAACTATGAGACGAGAATCCTTGACATGAAGGACGGCACGGTGCGATACTATGTGTCGCCGACAGGCTTTTATACATTCCTTGCCGAGGATTATGAGAGCAAGGCAGAATATAAAATGGATGCCAACGGATATTTATACCTGGATATCAGCCAGATTCCGAAGAAGCAGAGCTTTAAATGCTTAAATGAAAATAAGGCGGAGTATGAATTAAAGCGGAACGCACAGGGAGCCTATACCCTGACGGATGCTGCCGGAAATACCACCCGTTTTGATGAAAAGGGAAATCTTACCACCATGGAGAACAAGGAGGGAAAGGCGCTTACCATAAAGCGGACGGATAAGTCTGTTACGGTCACGGATAAGGTATCCGGGAGACACCTCACCTATACCTTAAATGCGGATAAGATGATTGAATCGGTGAAGGATGGAACCGGCAGGACAGCTTATTTTTACTATGATGATGACAAGTGCTTAAAGCAGTTTACCAATGCCTTAGGGGAAAGCACCTATTATACCTATGACAAGAAGCACCGTATCCTGACGGTGACGGGGGACGACAATGTCACCTATGTCACCAACACCTATGTGATGGGAGAGGATGAAAAGGCAGACAAGGCAGATGCCTATAAGGGGGGCAGGGTGAAATCCCAGAAGGATGCCCTTGGCAACGTGACAAAATTCTCCTATAAGGAGAGTGATGAGGACGGAAGCCTTACCACCACCGTAACCACACGGAACGGACAGACAAAGAAAACGGTTACGGATGCATATGGAAACATTACCTGCCAGACCAACGAGGCAGGGGACGAGACCCTTATGACCTATGATGAGGATGACAACCAGACGGCGGTAAACAACGCTAATGGATACAGCACCGTATACCGTTATGACAGCAATGGCAATATGACATGCATTGAAAACAGCCTGATGAATGGGGATAAGGCGGAGACTGTCATGACCTATGACAGCGACGGCAACATGCTTACCATGAAGAATTGCAGCGGTGAGAGCATGCGCACCACCTATTATGACAATGGTTTGGTGCACACTGTGACGGACCAGAACCAGAATACAATTACCTATACCTACAATGACAACGGGCAGCTTCTGTCGGAGACAGATGCAAACCAGAGGAAAACGGAGTATAGTTATGATAAGGGTGACCTGGTATCGGTAAAGGATAAAAACGGCAATGTCACAACCTATACTTACAACAAGCAGGGACAGGTGGAGAAGACCACCATAAAGGATACGCTTACCGGGGAAACTTACACCACCACCACCCTGTATGATGAGCTTGGCAGAACGGATACGGTGATGGATACCGAAGGCGGCTGTACCTTCTATGAGTACGACTGCCGGGGAAACCTGACTGCAAAGACAGAGCCGGCGGGGGCAAGGACTGTTTACAGCTATGATGGAAATAACCAGGTGGTGAAGGAGGCAGTCTATGCCACGGATGCATCCACGGAGCCGGTATCGGTCACAACCTATGCTTACACAAAGGAAGGGCTTTTAAAGAGCGTCACAGACGGCAAGAGCAAAACGGTCATTGAGAACACCTATGACAAGATTGGCAACAAGACGAAGGAGGTGGAAAAGAAAGGAAACAAAAAGCTTTCCGAGACACATTATGAGTACGACCTGGCAGGAAATGTGACGAAGGAGACAGCGGTATGCCTGGACGAGGGAGCCACGGAGGCGGACAACCTGACAGCGGAATATAGGTATTACCCGAATGGAAAGCTGAATTATGCGGTTGACACAGCGGGAACGAAAACAATCTATACCTATGACGACAGCTGGCGGGTAAGCCTTATTAAGAGCAGCATACAGCCAACGGCTGCTTATACCTATGATGCGGCAGGCAGGGTGAAGACGGAGACCATCGGGGACAAAAAGGAGGAGACGGCAGTTACCTCCTATGCATATGACATTTACGGCAATGTAACGGAGGCAGTGGATGCGGAGGGAAACAGGACACTGTACCGCTATGACGGTAATGGAAACCTTTTAGAAACCGAGGACTGCACGGGAAGGGTATTCTACAGCAGATATGATTCCTTGGACCGCGTGGTGGAGACCGGAATGAGAAAGCCGGGCTCGAAAGACAATATCATCCTTACAACCTTAAGCTACAGCATCAAAAACCATACGGTGACAGAGACCGATGTGGTAAACGGAGGAAGCACCACCACCTGGTATGACACCGCAGGACGTGCAGTAAAGACCACGGACGGGAACAACCATATCCTGTCCGAGACCATTTACGACACGGAAAGCCGGGTGCTCCAGACCGTGGACGCCAAGGGGATGGTGACAGAAAACATTTATAATGCCCTGGGACAGCTTGTCCGGGTGAGCAGGGGAAAGAAGGGAAGCAAAGGTGCAGACGGCTGCTACCGGATGACCGGGGAAGTGCGGACGACAGACTATACCTATGACGAGCTGGGAAGAAATACCCAGACGGTAGATGTCATGGAAGGGGTTTCATCTGTTGTCTTTGACAGCTTCGGAAGGGTCATCTCCATGAAGGACCCGAACCAGAATGCGGCAGAGGGCGCTGTAAGACCGTACCGCTATACCTATGATGAGAAAGGACTGCTGACGGAGGAAGAAAATGCTATCGGCAACCGGACAGAATACCAGTATAATGACAGGCTCCTGTTAGAGGAGATGACGGACAGCGCCAGTGAAAAGACAGCTTATACCTATGACAGCTTAAACCGGCTGGAGACCGTAAAGGATGAACTTGGCACGGTTACCTATACCTACGACTTAAATGGAAACCTGACATATGTCAGTGAGAAGGCGGGACTGTTCAGTGAGACAAAGACCATAAAGCGAACCTTTGACAGCTTAAACCGGGTAACCTCCTACACGGACTACCAGGGGAGGGTGGTAAAGTATGCCTATGATGAACTGGGCAACCTGATGGAGCTTACCTACCCGGGCGGGGAAATCGTGCGGTATACATATCATGCAGACGGCAGTGTGGCAGAGATGACCAGCAGCAGCGGAGGAACCTTTACCTACGGATATGATGACTACGGGCGGCTCAATAAGATAACCAGGGCAGACGGCTCCACTGAGACCAGGGAGTATGATGCCGCCGGACAGCTTGTTTCACAGGTTGACAAGGATAAAGCAGGAAACCTGCTCCAGGAAAATACTTACGAGTATGACGTATTTGGCGAGGTGATTAAAAAGACCACCACTAATACCCAGAATCCGGACATGCTGGAAACGGTGACCATGACCTACAATGATGCCAACCGCCTTGTGACCTATAATGGTCAGAAGGTAAGGTATGATGAAAAGGGAAATATGACTTACGGTCCAGTGGATGGTGTCATGCAGGAATTAACCTATGACTGCAGAAACCGTCTTGTGGAAGCAGGCGGAGTAAGTTATACTTATGATGCGGAGAATACAAGAATTGCAACGACCGAGAACGGACTGACAACGGAATATGTTACCGACACCGGAGGAAGTCTGAGCCGTATGCTTACTGCATACGAGCCGGACGGAACCCAGACCCAGTATTACTATGGAGCAGAAGGACTGGCTGCCCAGTATAACAGCGGAACCGGGAAGTACTATGCATACCATTACGACAACATCGGCTCCACCACACTGATTACAGCAAAGGACGGGCATGCGGTAGAAAGGTTCTCCTACGGAACTTATGGGGAACTCTTAAAAGCACCAATCACGAAAATACGTTTCCTGTATAACGGAAGCTATGGCGTGGCAACAGACAGCAATGGATTATACTATATGAGAGCCCGTTATTACAATCCGGATATCAAACGGTTTATCAACCAGGATATCAAGGTGGGAGACATCGGAAGCAGCCAGAGCTTGAACCGGTATGCATACTGTGAAGGGAATCCGGTAAGCATGGTAGACCCATTCGGGTTATGCGGTGAGGATGCCAATGACC
>ENA-UAKZ01000272-UAKZ01000272.1-human-gut-metagenome-genome-assembly--contig:-NODE-272-length-21733-cov-5.160116_pt1 | contig 21733 bp, 21 predicted proteins | sample MGYA00243693_ERZ654454 | MGnify/ENA primary metagenome ERZ654454 (study PRJEB26926, sample SAMN06164508) | human gut metagenome | biome: ENVO:00009003; feature: ENVO:2100002; material: ENVO:00002003... | reverse complement strand
ATTAGCGAGTGTCTCGTGGGCTCGGAGATGTGTATAAGAGACAGCATTTCATCAAAATCCATTATCTCATCTTCATTCTCTGATAATACGTCTTTTTTTACTTCCTCTGTTACCTTTTTTTTCTTATCGTCCATTCCTGCACTCCTACATTGTTTCCTGATAAAGCGTTGCAGACACAATATCCGGTACATTATTCACGCGGATTTTAAAAGTGTGATTTCCCAGTCCACCGCTTAATATCATATATTTATTATTATCCGTAAATAAACCTTTATCATATTTTGGGAAAAAATGAATCATTGGTGAGAAAACACCTCCGACCAACGGAAGCCGGATCATTCCCCCATGAATATGCCCTGCAAAGATTAGATTTGCCCCCCATGCAGCATACTCCTTAAAATAATCTGGATTATGCGCCATAAAAATGTGATATTCATCAAAATTGCATTGACCAAATAAAGAAATCAGATAATCTGGCGGCATTGGTGTCCGTATCAAACGCTTATAAAATTCCGGTGTCAGATTCAGACCATATAGATGAATCACATCCGATTCTTTTTGAATTAATGCTTCCTCATCCAACAGCAGCTGCACCTCCGGCAAAAGACGACCGGAAAAATCCTTCCACATATCTCCGTAGGTGTCTGTATATATACTGGCACGGAGCTCATGATTCCCCATACTGAAATAGACCGGGGCAATCTTGCAGAGTGTATTGACAGTTTCCGCTGCAAAAGCGACATTCAAACCGGGTTTACCGATTATCATATCTCCAGTTATCAATATTATGTCTGGTTTTAATTCCTTTACCTTAGAAACCAGCCTTTCATTTTGTTCCCCAAAAGATGCATTATGCAAATCAGACAGATGAACAATATGATATCCATTGAAAGCCGCCGGAATCCGGGAATCCCTAATCTCATACCGGGTGACATCCAGTCTTCTGTTTTCAAAATAGCTGATAATCAAACATACAATCAGACAAACAATAATAAGTATACTAAGAATTTCTAATATGTTCAAGCACAATTTCATTGGTAACTCCTTAATTTTTAATAAATATTGATAAACTGGCGCAGTATTTTTTCAAGTGCATGATGGTATTGCTGTTTTTCCACAGTTTCAATCGCAACAATATTTACACTTCCCAGAGAAGTGCCATTTTGTTCATATTCCATCCTTGCCATTACATCTCCCTCTTTTACCGGAGCTGCTTCCTTTACCAACACAAGCTTTTTCGTCACATCACCAGCTTCCGAGCTTCCCACAAATACATGGTGAAAATCATTTTCAGCCTTTACCGTTACGCTGTCCTTTACTCCACCCTCAATGGCAATCTGGTTACTACCGTCTAATACTTTATTATCCTCGTATATATTACAGTTTGCAAACCCATAATTCAGTAATTTTGCTGCATCGGAATATCGGATATCCTTTGTCTCAGAACCCATAACCACGGCAATCATTGTGGTACCGTTTCTTGTGGCTGTGGCAGACATAGAAAATCCCGCAGCGGAGGTATAACCTGTTTTTAGCCCATTGGCACCTTCATATTTTTTTAAAAATTTGTTTGTATTCGCCAGACCAAATTCAGATTCACCCTTTTTTGTCTTATGAATAATCGTATCCATCCAGATAGTCGTATAATCCAGAACCTCCGGATGCTTTAACAGTAATTCCCTGGAAAGAATGGCAATGTCTCTGGCACTCATCAAATGCCCCTCTGCCTCCAATCCACAGGCATTGGCAAAACTTGTATGATTCATGCCAAGGGCTTTCGCCTTTTCATTCATCATGGCAACAAAGGCTTCCTCACTGCCGGCAATCGCTTCCCCTACCGCAACCGCAGCATCATTAGCAGAGGATACAATCATACATTTCAGCATATCCTCCACTGTCTGGGTTTCTCCTACCTCTAAATATACCTGGCTTCCACCCATTCCTGCTGCATGCTCTGACACGGTAATTGTTCCGTCCAGGCTCAATTTACCAGAATCAATGGCTTCAAAGGCAAGAAGCATTGTCATGATTTTAGTGACAGAAGCCGGTCGTCTGGCCGTATCTGCATCCTTTTCATATAACACCTCGCCGCTATTCAATTCCATTAGCAGAACAGACGGAGATTCAATATCAATGGCTGCTACATTGTTTCTGGCTGCACCTTCCTCCTGTGTTGAGACCTCCTCGCTTGTCTGTGATGTATCGGTCTCACTGCTGTCGTTTCCGGTTCCATAAGCTAAATATACAGGCATGAGACATAACATCATAATCATTATAACACTGATTGAAACTCTTTTTTTCACTGAAAGATACCCATACTCTCTTTCTTACAGTGTATTATATTATGATTTAATTTATTCTTTTTACCAGTATTTTTTGCAGCTATTCCAAATCTGCTTTTGTTATAATTTCATACACAACCGGATGCTTTGGAGGCTTTTCCTCAGACAAGGTATAGGCATTCACAAAACGTTGTTTTGCCTCCTTTAATTTCTCCATATCATTTGCATATAATACAGCCACCTCATCCTCCGGGCCAATGCTGTCTCCCAGATGCTTCTTTAAACAAATGCCCACAGTCAAATCAATGGTACTATCCTTTGTCAGCCTTCCGCCACCCAAAATGAGAGAGACCATTCCAATCTCCTGACTATTACAGGTAGCAAGATAAACCTTAACCTTATCCCATCCGGAAGCGTCCATGCCCTTATTTAAAAGATTGGCATCTGCTCTGTACATGTCTGCGCCGGTAATCCTTTCAGAAAACTGTGCTTTTTCAAATTTATCTGTATTTTCAATATATTCACAAGCTCCACCCTGAGCTGCCACAAATTCCTTCATTTTTTCAAATGCCTTACCCGTAGAGACTGCCTCCTCTACCATCGGTAACGCAGCGGAAAAAGAATCCGCCTTCCGGGCTGCCAGCAGCATATAGGCAGCAAGCGTTCCGGATACCTCCATCAAACGCTTATCTCCATGCCCCTTCAGGCATTCTACTGCCTCTTTTACCTCTAAAATATTTCCCACTGCACTACCCAGAGGCTCATTCATATCCGTAATAACCGCTGTCGTGTCCCTGCCTGCCAAGGTTCCGATAGCAACCATGGTTTTCGCAAGCTGTCTCGCATCCTCCAATGTCTTCATAAACGCACCGGAGCCAGTCTTTACATCCAGTACAATGGCGTCTGCTCCGGCAGCAAGCTTTTTACTCATAATACTGGCAGCAATCAGGGAAATATTGTCAACGGTTGCCGTTACATCACGAAGTGCATATATTTTTTTATCTGCCGGTGCAAGATTTGCCGTCTGCCCTACTATGGCAAGTCCTGTTTTATTCACCTGTTTTATAAAAGCTTCTTCCGGAATACCTGTCTGAAATCCCGGTATCCCTTCTAATTTGTCTATGGTTCCGCCGGTATGTCCAAGTCCCCTTCCGCTCATTTTAGCAACCGGAACACCCAAACTTGCGAGAATCGGTCCCACAATCAGGCTGGTCTTATCCCCAACACCTCCGGTGGAATGTTTATCCACCTTAATTCCATTAATTTCCGCTAAATCCAGACGGTCCCCGCTATCGGCCATCGCCATGGTAAGGCTGGTGGTCTCCTCATGATTCATGCCTTGGAAATACACTGCCATAAGAAATGCCGCCATCTGATAATCCGGAATCTCCCCTTTTGTATAACCCTCAACCAGATATACGATTTCTTCTTCTGTAAGAACATGACCATCCCTTTTTTTCATAATAATGTCATACGTATTCATTTTGCACCCTCCTGAATTGCTACAAGCTCCCAATATTATGCAATTTCATAATACTCTAAAGCAATCTATCTTTTAAACTATTTCCAATTTTAAGCCTTTTCACGCCAAAATTATCCGCTATGGTTGCCCCTATATCTGCAAAGGTATCCAGTATTCCCAGATTCACTCCCTGCTTCAGCTTCTTATGATACATCAACACGGGAATATACTCTCTTGTGTGGTCTGTTCCACGGAAGGTAGGGTCACAGCCATGGTCCGCATTGATAATCAGCAAATCCTCTTCCTGCATCTTTGCTATAATCCTGCCGAGTTCTTCATCGAAGGTCTCCAGTCCTTGTGCATACCCTTCCACATCCCGTCTGTGTCCCCATGTAGAGTCAAATTCTACAAGATTGGTAAATATCAGACCGTCGCGCTGGGTTTCCATAAAATCAGCAGTCTTTTCCATACCATCTACATTGCTTTTAGTATGAACCGCATCACCGATTCCCACACCACAAAAAATATCTTCTATTTTACCCACTGCTGTCACCCGGTATCCGGCACCCTTTAGATAGGATAAAAGATTTTCAGAATCCGGTTTTAACGAAAAATCCCTCCGGTTCGCCGTACGGACATATTTATCCTTTTCCTTGATAAAGGGTCTGGCTATCACTCTTGCCACCCCATGGTCTCCCGTTAACAATTCTCTGGCTGTTTCACACATTCTATATAATTTATCCAATGGTATTACATCCTCATGGGCGGCTATCTGGAACACAGAATCCGCAGAGGTATAGATAATCGGATAACCTGTTTCCATATGCTCACTGCCAAGCTCATTAATAATCTGTGTTCCGCTTGCCACAATATTGCCAAGATATCCTTTACAGCCAGTACGTTTTACAAATTCATCCATAATGTTTTTTGGAAAACCTAAAGGATACGTTGGAAATGCCTGTTTCGTCTCAATTCCTGTCATTTCCCAATGGCCTGTGGTGGTGTCTTTGCCGTTTGACAGTTCCCTCGCTTTTCCATATGCACCCACTGGAATCCGGTCTGTTTTGGGAAGAGTAGTTCCATCAATAGAAAAAAGCCCCAGCTGTTCTAAATGGGGAACCCGTAAATGCCCTCGTGTCTTAATAATATTGCCAAGGGTATCGGCTCCAATATCTCCAAAGGCATCGGCATCTGGCGCTTCCCCGATTCCCACACTGTCTAAAATAATCCAAATCACCCGTTTAAACATAACACATACCCCCAAATATTAATTTAAGTCCGATTATAACAGAAAGCTCTGCATACCCTAATATTTCATTACATCTTCAGCTTAAGATTTGATTTCCCCTCTTCTGGTTTATAATTCTCCGCAATACCCATTCCTAACCCGCTGGCAGAGGAATGTGAATTTTCTTCAGAAGCTGTATTTTCAAAAACACTGTTACCTGTTTCATAGGAATCCGGCTGGAATGTTTCAAACTCATCATTTACCACCATTCCACCAGAATTACTGTTAACCGGCGTATCATTGGCAAACATGACCTCCTTCTTCCGATTTGCAGCCAGCATCGGAATCACTAAAATTGCTATTCCAATTACCAGACATACAAGTCCGGTAACAAGCTGCCACAGCCAGCCGTCATAATTGTCACATTTAATATAATACGGAAGAATTAATTCATCCACTTCGGACTGGGTAAAACCAATATCTAACATATAACTCCGCATATACCCCTTTGTTTCTTCATCCATTTTTTTAACAACACCTTTAAAATGAACCGTTTCCGGTTCCTCCGTTGTCTCACCGTTCCAGTATGCAAAGGTTGCATCCGCCTGCGTCTCCAATTCCTGCTTCTGCGTAGTTGTAAAATTTAAGAGACCCATGTACTGTTTCTCTCCCACCGGAATCAGGTAATTATACTGTGATTCGCCCGTCTTCACTCCATTTCTGGTGGTATAATTCTCTTCAAATGCGCCCAGGTTTGCATAGGCCTCTCCTTCAATAAGCTGCCCTTTTTGAAAATCCGCTTCCAGCATAGAATTATAATTTTCCGGTGTTTTCCTGCTGTAAATGAAATCCCGGCTGCCCATAACAATAAGAACAGCCCCTACCCCTATCAAAACCATTATCAATCTTGTCAAAACATTATTTCCCCTCATTTGCACAATCTCCTTTATATAAATTTCTTTCATTGTACTATAATTCTTTTTTCAAAACAAGAAATAAAAGGGAAATGACAACATACACTGCCATTTCCCTTAAAAATTTTTATGCTTTTATAAAAGCTCCGCCATTTCAAGCAGCAATCTCTCCGATTTCTCCCATCCAAGACATGGGTCCGTAATAGACTTACCATAGCAGCCAGCACCAATTGCCTGATTGCCATCCTCGATATAGCTCTCTACCATAACTCCCTTTACCAGCTTTGCCACCTCATTGCTATGGCGCATGCTATGGAGGATTTCCTTTACAATACGAGGCTGTTCATCCCATTTCTTACCGGAATTGTTGTGATTGGCATCCACAATAACTGCCGGATTCTTAAGGGTATCAAATTTCTCATATGCCTCATGGAGCAAAATCAAATCCTCATAGTGATAATTTGGCACCGATACACCGTGACGATTCAGGGAACCTCTTAAAATACAGTGTGTAAGCGGATTTCCATCCGACTTTACTTCCCATCCGGCAGACATAAAGGTATGCTTGGACTGGCCTGCAATACAGGAATTCATCATAACCGCATAATCACCGGAGGTAGGATTCTTCATGCCAACCGGAACATCAATGCCGGAGGCTGTCAGACGGTGTGACTGATTCTCCACGGAACGTGCACCTACTGCAACATAAGATAATATATCGGATAAATAAGACCAGTTATCCGTATACAGCATCTCATCTGCAGCAGTAAGCCCGGTCTGCTCAATTGCATCAATATGCATTTTACGGATTGCCTTAAGTCCCTCAATAAAATTCGGCTTCTCTTCTGGATTCGGCTGGTGAAGCATGCCCTTATAACCGGAACCATTGGTTCTTGGTTTATTCGTATAAATGCGGGGAACAATAATAATTTTTTCCTTAATCTTTTCCTGTACCCCTGCAAGACGGGTAATATAGTCTAACACCGCCTCCTCATTATCCGCAGAGCAGGGACCGATAATTGCCAGAAACTTATCCGATTCACCAGTAAATACCTTTGCAATCTCGGCATCTCTTTCCGCTTTTATTTTCTGAAGTGCAGGGCTCATAGGAAACAACTCTTTTATCTCTTCCGCTGACGGCACCTGTGAAATGTAATGTAAACCCATTCTAATAATCTCCTTTTGTACTGTTAAATGTTATCCAGCCATATCCGCCCTACAGGCGCACTTTCTGGATTTCCATGCTAATCTGCTATTCAGCCACGTTTGACAGTTTAACACGTTGAAGTAAAAAAGTCAACTGTTTAATAGCAGAAAATACTGTGACAGAATATTCTTTAGAATATATTCGTAAGTTATTTTTGTTCGCTTTTCCTTTGAATACAATGGAATTATCTTGTAAATTTCATCATTGATTTTAATGGTAATTTCTCCAATGGTCTGCTCTTCCTTAACCGGAGCCTGCAATTTTTTCGGCAGCTTTACATCAAAGCTTACCTTTTCTTCCTCCCGAAGTAACAGAGAAACGGAATCTTTTGTATAGGGGGTAACCGGGGCATCTTCAATACTATCCATAACAGGAATCTGCTGAAAGGATGTGCCTGCTGCAAGAATTTCTTTCAAATTATATTGCTTTACCCCATAATCCATAAGATTGGTGGTATCCTTCCATTTGTACGTTTTATGGGGAGGCCAGCCGCAGGCTAGTACCACACTGACAAAATGCTTTCCATCCCGGTTCACTGCACCCACAAAGCAATATCCTGCATTTCCCGTAAAACCGGTTTTTATGCCAATGGCTCCCTCATAAGAAGTTAAAAAACGGTCTTTATTATTCACTGTAAAGCTTTTCCCCGTAGTCTGTTCATGAAAAGTATAGGATGGGGTCTGAATAATTTTTAAAAATGTTTCATTTTCTATGGCATAGCTTGAAATAAGTGCCAAATCGTATGCCGTGGTGTAATGCTCATCGGCATCCAGACCATTTGGCGTGACAAAATTGGTATTGTACGCCCCAAGCTCTTTTGCCTTTTCATTCATCATGGTGGCAAACCCTTCCACACTTCCACCTACGTGCTCTGCTATGGCAACGGCAGTATCATTATGGGATTCCAGCATCAAGGAATAAACCAAATCACCCAGACGATACTGCTCATCCTTTTTCATGTTAAGTTGGACATCTGGCATGGATGCCGCATAATCTGAAACAGTTACCAAGTCCTCAAGATTTGCATTTTCCAGAGCCACAATCAGGGTCATAATCTTAGTCGTACTTGCCATAGGAACTTTTTCATAGCCGGATTTTTCAAATAACACTCTTCGGTTATCTGCATCCATCAGCAGTGCATATCTCGCATTCAGTTTTGACAATTCCGCCGTGTCGCCAGCGGCAGCCACAGCTCCGGATTCATTTCCTTCCCAATCCAGATGATACGAATAAACCTCCTCTGCATTTTTCGCCTGTATCCATTTTTCACCTTGATGAATCACAACGCAGGATAATGCCATAAAGAGCGCAAAGCCCCAGATAAAAAGCGGCTCCTGGATATACTTTCGGAAAGCCCTATGCCCTCTCTCGGATTTATGTACCAAGGATTTATGCATACCAAAAAAATTATAAAAAAATGACATATTTCCACACTTGTACCTTCTTGATACAAGTATATGAATCTGTCATTTTCTTTATCACTATAAAATTATGAGAACCGGCTAATCCTTTACGGGAGCAAAGGATAACTGTGCCTCCTCCATGGCCTGCTGTTTAAAATCTTCTATCTTGTCCGGCGTAATAATCGGCAATTCATCTGTGGACTGGACACCAAAGCTTCTCAGAAAATCATCTGTTGTTCCGAAAAGAATCGGTCTTCCCACCGCATCCAGCCTTCCCACTTCTTGAATCAGGTTATACTCCACCAGCTTATTTACCGCATGCACACAGGAAACCCCGCGGATTGCCTCAATTTCCTGCCTGGTTATTGGCTGCTTATATGCTACAATGGAAAGGGTCTCTAATAATACATCTGTCAGCACATGCTTCTTTGGAATATTAACAACCTTAACTAAGGTATCATAATAATCTGCCTTCGTACACATCTGAAAAGAATCCTCCAGCTCTATAATATGGATTCCCCGGTCTGCACTGTCATATTTATCCATCATGTTATGTATAATTTTTACTACCGTGTCCGTGTCTAATTCCAATGCCTGTGCAATCCGTTCCCTGTCCACAGCTTCTCCAACTGAAAATAAGACTGCCTCAATTTTGCCTTCAATTATATTGATATCCTGTTCCATAATTTACTCCTGTATTTCCCTCTCCTTATCTGCCTCCGGTTTTTCACCCGGATTCCTGTCGACTCCCGGCTGTTCACTGATTTCTATCTCGTCTAAGGAATCAATGACTATTTCGCCGAAAATCTCCTCCTGTCTGATTGTAATGGCTCCAATCTTCATCAATTCCAAAATAGACATAAACGTAATAATAATATTCATCCTGGTTGGCTGGGATTCCAGTAATGTACGGAAATTAATACCCTTTAGTCCCCGTACCTCTTCCCTGACCTGAACCATACGCTCTTCAATATTGATTTCTTCTTTTTCAATCGTACCAAATTTAGAACGGATTGGGTCAATCTTGTCCACCTGCTTGCGCATAACGGATTGGAAGATATCATTCAGCATATTAAGCGTCATGCCATTCACTAAATCTGCCGGATTGATTTCCTCCTTATATGTAGAAACCGCTTCCGGAATCGTAGGCTTTTTGTAAAGGCTGTGGGAAGCATCCAGCTCCATATCCTTTAGCTCTAATGCCGCATACTTGTACATCTTATATTCCAGAAGTCTTCTCACCAGCTCCGCTCTCGGGTCTTCCTCCTCCTCTTCCTCCTTTTCTTCCTTTGGAAGCAGCATTTTGGATTTAATCTGCAAAAGCGTTCCTGCCATCACCAAAAATTCACTCATGACATCCATATCCTGTTCCTGCATCTGTTCCACATATTCCAGATACTGTTCCGTTATGGTCACAATGGGAATGTCATAAATATCTACCTTATTCTTTTCAATTAAATGTAGCAGCAAATCCAGAGGTCCCTCAAAAACCTGCAGCCTGTATTCAATTTCCATGTATTTTAACTCTGCCTTTATCTAAAATAGGCCGTTTCCCTCTGTCTGGAAACGACCTGTTCATTATATTATACTTTCACCAAAAAGGCAAATTCTTCCCTAAATTCTTGTTTAACTTTCCTTCCCTGATTCTTGCCGCGGGGAAGGAGAACAAGATTTCACTATCACTTTTAGGGGTTGATGAAAGCATATCGGATTGGGTCTGTATTTGTGCTCCTGTTATGCGGACGGTTTAAAAAACATATTCAAAGCGTCCGCATAATCCATCAAACAAGAATTTATATGATGATGAATACCATTCCTCCGTTGCTGTCATTTATGATTTTTTCCATGGTGTCCTGCAGCCGGATTTGTGAATCATCATTGATTTTATTGGATTTGGATATCAAGCCTTCTTCCACCATCTGTTCAACCGTTTTTCCAAAAATATTTATCTTCCACAATGCTTCCGGTGTTGTTTTTAACTGCTCCTTCATGTTAGAAAGGAAATCCTTAGCCTGCTCCTCCGTTCCCACAATCGGCGCAATCTCCGTTGTAACATTTGCCTTAATGAAATGAAGGGATGGTGCATTTGCCTTAATTTTAATGCCATATTTCGTACCATGCTTAATGAGCTCCGGTTCTGCCAGTGTAATATTTTCCTTCTCGGGCATTACCAGTCCATACCCTTTCATCTGCACACTGTTCATGGCATCGGCTACGCGCTCATACTCTCTGCGTTTTCCTGCAACCTCTTTAAGCATAGTGAGAAAATCATACTCATTTTCCACCGGTGCTCCCAGAAGACTGGTGAGCATCTCATAATAATAAGCCTCCGGTATGGAAATATTTAAATTAACCGTTCCATCTTTTAAATTCAGGCTTGAAATGAAAACATCACTAATGTATTCACTCTCCGGCTTTTGTATGTCATATACCTTTTTCATACCGGATACGTCATTCATCACCTGCTTTGCATAATCCACAACAGCCTGTTTGATTGGGTGTGAGAAATCCAATGTCTCCGCCCACTTTGGAATATAAAAACTAATCTGGCTGATTGGAAATTCCAGTAATATATGTTTTAAAATCTCTATAATATCGTTTGCCTTTAACTGGTCACAGTTTACCGGTAGAACCTTCACCCCATATTGGCTGGTAAGCTCCTCTGCCAAATCCTTAGTCTCCGGGCTTCCTGGTTTTACACTGTTTAATATTACAATAAACGGCTTCCCTAACGATTTCATCTCAGCGACCAAATCCTTTTCTATGGGATAAAAGCTGTCACGCTCCAGTTCACCAAAGGAACCGTCTCCTGTAATAATCACGCCAATGGTAGCATGATCTGTCATAACCTTTTTGGTTCCGATATGGGCAGCCTTTGTAAACGGAATCTCGTAATCATACCATGGTGTTTTCACCAGACGTTCCTTTTCCTCCTCCAGATGTCCACTGGCACCCTCCACCATGTATCCAACACAGTCCACCAAACGTACATTTACACTGGCCTCATTATTCAGGGCAATCTTTGCCGCCTGCTTTGGAATAAATTTAGGCTCTGTTGTTGTAATAGTACGGCCGGAACCGCTCTGTGGCAGTTCATCTATGGTGCGCTCTTTTTCTGCTCCATCCTCCATTCCCGGAAGCACCAGCGTTTCCATAAACCGTTTAATAAATGTGGATTTTCCAGTACGTACAGGTCCTACCACACCTATGTACATATCACCGCCGGTACGTTCTTTTATATCCTGATATACATCAAACTGCTCCTTCATATTATCCTCCTTCAGATATAGTAGTGTCCTATCATCCTAAAAAGAATATATGCATAAAAAATAAATATTATGTCAAAAAAATATTCATAACCGGATGGTTATGAATATTTTAATAAGCATTCTGTATTCTATTTCCACTCCAGATTTTCCGACTCTATAGTCCGGTCACGTAAAAGCAGCTGCATGGATGCTTCCCTCACATCTGCACCTTCAAATAATACTTTATTTACTGCTTCCACTATTGGCATGCTGACATTATGCTTTCTGGCAAGCTCCAACGCCGCTTTTGCAGAATATACTCCCTCTACCACCATTTTAACTTCATCCATTGCCTCCTGGTAGGTCTTTCCCTGCCCCATCAAATAACCCGCATTTCGGTTACGGGAATGCTTCGAGGTACAGGTCACAATCAAATCGCCAATACCGGAAAGTCCTGCAAGTGTTTCCATATGCCCGCCCATTGCGGTTATAAGACGACTGATTTCTGCAATACCACGGGTCATCAATGCTGCCTTTGTGTTATCGCCAAAGCCGAGGCCATCCACCATTCCGGCTGCCAATGCAATCACATTTTTCAGTGAACCACCTAACTCAATACCGATAACATCCGGACTTGTATAGACACGGAACACATCATTCATAAAAGTATCCTGGATACATTCAGCTACTGCACGCTCTTTAGAACCGGCTACAATCGTTGTTGGAATCCCCCGTCCCACCTCTTCTGCATGGCTTGGTCCGGAAAGAATACCCACTCTAGCCTGAGGACATTCTTCTTCAATAATTTCTGTCATCGTTTTATATGTGTGCTCCTCAATACCCTTTGCTACGTCTACTATAATGGTTCCACCTTTGATAAAATCAGAAGCACTTTTCATCGTGGAACGGACAAATGGAGATGGAACTGCACAGACAATAAGTTCTGCCTCTCTTACTGCCAGTTCCATATTAGTAGTAAACGCAATGGTGCTTGGAACCATGACACCTGGAAGCTTATCCCTCTGCTCCCTGTAGTCCTTCAGCATCAACACCTCTTCCGGGTCAATTGACCATACTGTTACATCATGCCCATTATTGCATAATAATATAGAAAGTGCTGTTCCCCAGCTTCCGGCACCTAATATACATATTTTTTTCATATCGAAAACCTCCTGACTCTTTTTAAATAGGCTATTTTCACATATTGGAATCACATAAGATTATTTTTGTTCCTTCCCATCTCCTGCTGCTTCCGTTTTCTTTGCAAATATTTTGTTTTCATTTCCATGTATGAGCCGTACAATATTCGCCTTATGCCGGTAAAATGCCAGTGCCGCAAAAAGGAATATCACTATATAGCTTTCTATCAGCTCATTTCCCGCATAAGCAGTCTTTGTGACTGGATTGATAATTCCTCCATGATATCCAAGAAAAATAAAGGATATGAAAAACAGGGTCACAACAATCAGGGAACCTAAGCTCACATACCGGGTAACTGCCACACATAGAATAAATACCACCAGACACAATACAATAATTCTCCAATCCAGCAGACCAAGAATAACTCCTGCTGTGGCGGCAATGCCTTTTCCACCCTGGAAATGCATAAAAAACGGAAAGTTATGTCCCACAACAACCCCAAGACCGGTCCATAATATCATGGGATACACGATTTCCGGAAAGAAAACCGTACCTATTATCCTTGCCAGCACGCAAGCAGCAGTTGCCTTTAACAAATCCCCCAGGAACACCACCAGCCCTGCTTTCTTACCCAGTACCCGCAATGCATTGGTGGTTCCGGAATTGCCGCTGCCATGTTCCCTGATATCAATTCCATGCAGTTTTCCATAAATATAAGCAGTCTGAATCAATCCAAAACAGTAACCAATTATCATACAGAAAATACGCACTAAAATTTCCATAATGCAATCAACCTTTCTCTTTTCTTTCCCGGATAATAAATCGGAGAGGTGTTCCCTTAAATCCAAAAGCATCCCGGATACGATTCTCAATATATCTTGTATAAGAAAAATGACTTAACTTCTTATCATTCACAAAAATAACAAAAGTCGGAGGCTTGACAGAAACCTCTGTCATATAATAAAGCCGTAGCTTTTTCCCCTTATCAGAAGGCGGCTCCTGCATGGCAACTGCCTCAGACAAAATCTCATTTAAAACGCCTGTTCCAACCCTTAAGGCATGGTTGTCAATTACCATATCAATTAAATCGAACAGCTTTGACAGACGCTGTCCGGTTTTAGCAGAAATAAAAATTATCTCTGCATATGGCATAAAAGAAAGGATTCTCCTGACCTCTTCTGTAAATTTATACACCGTCTTATCATTTTTTTCTATAGCATCCCATTTATTGACTGCAACAATCATACCTTTACCACGCTCATGGGCGATTCCGGCAATCTTGGCATCCTGCTCTGTAACGCCCTCCGTGGCATCAATCACCAGCACACACACATCTGCACGCTCCACCGCCGTTACTGTCCGGATAATGGAATAGCGTTCGATATCCTCTTTTATTTTACTCTTCCGACGCAGTCCCGCCGTATCAATAAATACATACTCCCGCCCATCTCTTATAACCTCTGTATCAATAGCATCTCTTGTGGTTCCTGCAATATCAGAAACGATAACCCGGTCTTCCCCAAGCAGTTTATTGATAATTGAGCTTTTTCCTACATTTGGCTTACCGATGATGGCAATCTTGGGACGTTCATCCTCATCCTCCCCACGAGCCTCTTCCGGGAAATGGGATACCACCTCATCCAGCATATCCCCAAGTCCAAGCTGGGAAGCTGCAGAAACCGGAAACGGATCTCCCAGTCCCAAATTATAAAACTCATAAACATCCGGCATAAACTTATCAAAATTATCCACTTTGTTTACTACTAATACAACAGGCTTCCGGGAACGTCTCAACATATCTGCCACCTTATGGTCTGCATCCACAAGTCCCTGTCTTACATCCACCAAAAACATAATTACATCTGCAGTATCCATGGCAATCTGTGCCTGGGCACGCATACTCTTAATAATAATATCTTCACTCTCCGGTTCAATACCTCCGGTATCAATCATCGTAAAATTATAATCCAGCCAATCCACATCCGCATAAATGCGGTCTCTTGTAACACCGGGAGTATCCTTAACAATAGATATCTTAGAGCCGGCCAGCACATTAAACAATGTAGATTTACCTACATTGGGTCTTCCTACGATGGCAACAATTGGTTTACTCATTGTCATCCTCCTTTTGCATTTATATACAAAAAATTCAGTGATTATTGAAAAAATCCGCCAATTTACAACTCTATCTAGTTTACAATAGAGAAAGTTATTTGTAAACCTCTATTTTGGGTAAAAATTACTCTTTTATCATCATTACGCCGGCAAGATTTCCCCGCATTCCATGACTTGCCCTGTGGGAAAAGAAGATGTCCGGATTGCAGCAGGTACAAAGGTCTGTCGCATCAAGATGCTCCTTTGCAATGCCTGCCTCCAGCAACGTAATCTCACATGCCCGGTGAAGATTCAACTGGTATTTACCATTTTCTTTTGGATAAAGCAGCTCATCCCCAAAACCGGCTCCAAACACCTCGAGAAAACGAAGTGCCACATCCTCACTTACTTCATAGCATTGCTGGCAGATGGAGGGTGCTATGGCACATACGATATCCTGTGGACGGCTGCCATATTCCCTTTCCATACAGGAAACCATTTTCGCCCCGATACGCTCTACCGTGCCACGCCAGCCGGAATGCGCCATTGCAATCACTTTTTTTACCGGGTCAAAGAAAAACAATGGCACACAGTCTGCATAAAAGGTTATAATGGGAATACCCGGCTCGTCTGTCACAAGTCCATCTATTTCCTTGATATCGCTTTCCTTAATAATCCCTTTACCACAGTCCGCCTTTGTCACTTTATGAAAATTTGTCCGATGCACCTGGTCTGAAAACACAAGCCTTTCCTCATCATAGCCTAATGCTTTCGCAAACCGCCGGTGGTTTTCTATTACATTTTCCCTGTCATCTCCCCTTGTAAAGCTGAGATTCATTGAAGATAAATGCTCCCTGGACACACCGCCTAACCGGGTAGAAAAGCCATGGACAAGTTCTTTATCATACACAGACAATTTGGGAAATGTAATATAAGATACTCCATTTTTTTCGTTTACATTACAGGTATGTTTATCGTTAATATATTTAAGCTTCATTCCATATCCTCTTTTCTGCCATCATAAATTATGCATCCTTCTGCCACAGCCCTAAAATTCCACTGTTCCCAGGCACAGCTTTCCCTACACCTGAAATGTAAATGCATTCTTATAATATGTGATTTTATTTTTCAGTACGCTTGCCACATCAAAACGCACCGGCGTAAATTCCCCCAGATTATGGCTATATAAATAATACCTTGCCGCCCTGCTAATCCGTCTCTGCTTGGCAATTCCCACCGCTTCTGCTGGAGAGCCACATTTTTCTGAATTACGGTATTTCACCTCCACAAACACATAATAACCCGCATCCTTGGCGATAATGTCAATTTCCCCCTGTTTGCAACGGTAATTCATTTCTAAAATTTCAAAGCCATGCACTATCAGATATTCCTTTACAGCCTGCTCTATGCTGGCACCCAGCTTCCGCTTATTTTTCTCCTGTGTCATCCCAATACTCTAATCCAATCTGTACAATAAATTATCTATCCCTATCGGATTATTTTGCTCTTAATCCGGTCCATTTTATCCACATAAACTAAAATTTCTGCCACTACCCCATATAGCTCCGGCGGAATCATATCTCCAATCTCTAATTTCAACAGGGTATCTGCAAGCCCCTCGTCTTCGTAGGTTGCCACATCCGCTTCCTTTGCCCTTTCAATAATCCGGTCTGCAACCACACCCTGACCGGAAGCAACCACCTGTGGTGCCTCATTGTTGGGGTCATAGGTTAATGCCACTGCCTTTTTTTTCTTCTTGGGCTCCTTCTCTGTCATTTTCCTTCCTCCAATCTACTATGTTCTCGCATCAAAGGTATATCTTTTTATGCTCCGTTCTGCATTTTCATCAATAATTTCATCCACCACTTTATTGATCGTTTCCTGCGGCTGTCGTTTCACCACTTCATTGGTCAGGGAAAATCCCCGGTCTGCCAGCTGCTTTGCCAGCTGGTTCATATTTCCAGCTACGATATCTACGCTTTCCTGGTCATTTAAATAAAATCTTGCATTCACATTTGTTCCTGTCAGGGTCACCTTAATATCTGTCTGCCCCAGGTAATCCATATCCAGATGCAGCATGACGCTGATATCATCCTTTTTTTGGGCAAGCTTACGCTTATCCGCATAGACATAAAGCTCCGAATTTGCATTCTGATTTGAAAGCTTTAAGGGCATCTGCGCATATATCATCTGATGGTTCAGCTGCTCCATAAACTGCATATTCTGGCGCATATTCTGGAAATTCTGATTAAAATTCTTAGTATCACCGCCCTTTGCAGAAACCGCCTCCTCAAATGCCCTGCCCTGTTTTAATATCTTGTCATATAACGCATCAATTTCCTTTGGATTTTTCATCTCCTTAGGATTCAATGCCCAGTTTTTCCGGATTACATCTGCGAACATTTTTCTAAATTCACTGGATTCCAGCAAATTCCGGACTGCCGTATCACTGGCATGATTGCTGCCCAATGCCTGTGTCATATTTTTAAGCAGCTCCTCCGGGGAAGAAGCCTGCTTATATATACTCTGAATTTGTTCTTCTGAAATTCCTGCTTTTTGCAGCATACCCGTCAAATGGGCAGTTTCCTCCTTTGTAAGACCTGTCTGCTCTGCAAACTGGGATAGCTCAGCCGTTTTCCCTTCTGCCATTCTTTTATCAGAAATAACAGTACTGTCTTGTCCCTCTTCATTTAACCCGGATATTATTTCGCCCTCTGCTGCATACCTTCCATTTGCACCCTCTGTCAAAGCTTCTCCACCCTCCGACATTCCTTCCATTACCGCTTCCGAGCCATTCATCTCGTTTAATGCACTGTCATCCGGCAGAAACATATCCAATATTTCATTTGCTACAGACAATAGAGAAGTTCCCGATGCATCTGCAGAAAATGCATCGGAAAATGATGCCATACTTTCTGCTGTACCGGCAATATCACCACTCAGCTGATGGCTGTAATTCTGGTATCTCTCATATTGTGCAATATTAGCTTCCGTGACCGGGATATTCATTTTATTTAAGGCCGCCAGCGTCTGCATGGACACACCCGGAAATTTCATACTTTGAGATAAAAGCTTCACCATACTGTTTTTATCCACCGGCATTCCCGCCTCCATCAACTCCTTCGCCGCAGAAAAATTCTTTTCCGTAGGGGATAAGCCCGCCATATCCAATGCCTTTTCCAGAACCTGTGTCTGGGCGGTATACAGGGAATCAAACATTGGCTGAATCAGAATCTGGCTGACAGTATTCTCCTTTACCGAGAATAAAAGCTGGTCACCAACACCTAACTCCACTCCTCCCTGCAGTCTGGCAGATAGCTTCGCCTGGTTATCCAGTGCAATCGTAACCTTTTCTCCCGTAATATCTAAAATCTCCCCTTTAAATACAGTTCCTTCCTTGAACCCAGATATATCTGCGGAGGACTGTTCCGGATTTGCTCTGGAATTCTCCGCTTTTACATTTTCCTGTAAATGCATATCATAACTGCCTAAAATTCTGTTTCCAATCTGCATACAAATCCTCCTCTCCTTTCTTATTACTTATTAGGTAATTGCGAAACTCATTATTTCAAAATGTGAGTTGTGCAAATATAATAAATTTATGTTTGTAGGACATTTGAGAACGCCAGTGGTTGCATTGAGTACTTAGCGAGGTGTTTTCGAGCTTAGTACGAAAGTACACCTGCACACTTAGTGTGCAGAGTGTTACATTGCTTAGCACTGCTGCGTTCCGGGCTAAGTGCAAACGGTCCGAAAAACATATTTGTTGCATTTGTACAACGATCGGTTTCGAAATCAGAGTTTCGCAAATGCCTATCACCTATACAAAATTCCCAATAAATGTTCTTCTATGTATCTTACAGGGACCTATCTCCTTTAATGCTGCAATATGCTTTGCACTTCCATACCCCTTGTTACTTGCAAAACCATATCCCGGATACACCTGATCCATATCCACCATAAAACGGTCCCTTGTCACCTTCGCTATAATACTGGCGGCTGCAATGGATACACTCTTGGTATCTCCCTTGATGATAGCCTCCTGGGGAATATCCACTCCCGGAATAGTAACCGCATCATTTAATAAAATTTCCGGCTCAACCGGTAATTTGCTGATTGCCATCCGCATTGCGGCATAATCCGCCTGTAAAATGTTGATTTCATCAATGCATTCTTCATCTGCAAATCCAATCCCCACAGCAACCGCTTTCTCCATAATCTCATCATACAGCAGTTCCCGTTTCTTTTCAGACAACTGTTTGGAATCATTCAGATAATAAATATCAATATCCTTGGGAAGAATCACAGCTGCAGCCACAACTGGTCCTGCCAGCGGTCCTCTTCCCACTTCATCTATTCCACATATATATCGGCATCTTTCGTATTTCCGTTCATACTCTTTCATGGCATTGGTGCGGGCCACCTCTGCCTCAAAGGCTGCAACCCGCTTCCTGGCAGCTTCTACCAGCTTTACGACACCTGCACGGCTATCTGCTTCAAATTGTGGTATAAGAATCTTAAGCTCTTCCACTGACGCATTTTTTAAGATTGCTTTTATCTCATTAATTCCCATTTTTCCCGTATCTCCCTTTTTATATAACAAAAGCTGTCGCACAAAACACATACGATTAAGTAACCCATGGTTTAATACCTGCGGCAGCCCTGTCCTACTATTCAACTTTTCCAAATTTTGACAATGGCCAGATTCTTAAAATAGCTTTTCCCTCCAGCTCATCCTTATGGATATTTCCCACCTCTTCAAAACGGGAATCCTTACTGTCATTGCGGTTATCACCCATTACAAAGTATTCGTCTTCTCCAAGAATTATATCTTCCTCCGCCCTGCCAATCATATTGGGTTCAATAGTTTCATAACCATATTCCTCTTCCAAAGGTGTACCATTAATATAAATTGTACCTTCCTCATCAATCCTTACCTTTTCTCCCGGCAGCCCGATAATACGTTTAATATAATATACAGAACTGTCATGGTACGGAAAAACCACAATATCAAACCGCTCCGGGTCTTTAAAGCGATAAGAAAGCTTATCAATCCAAAGATTATCACCATCCTCCAAGGTATCATACATAGAGCTTCCGCTTACCTCTGTACGCTGTCCCACAAAAGTAATAATAAGCCATACTACTATAACAACAAATACGATATAAATAACCATTCCTATTATTTCTTTTACGATATTAACCTCTTCTTCCTGTACATTATTTTTCTTCTTTGCCATACTTCTTAACTCCTTATCCCGGCTGCTCCACGGAAATTCTTCCAAGCCTGCCATTTCTGAACTCTTCTAATATGATTCCTGCGGCCTTTTCATAATCCAGTTCCTTCCCCTTTAACAGGCATCCGCGTTTTTCTGCAATCTCTCCCAAAATAGCTGATGCTTCCGAATCCTCCTGAACCTGATAACGCTTCTCCAAAATACCCGGATACTGTTCCTTCAGAAATGTTATCAGCTTACAGGAAAGCTCTGTTTTTTGCAAAATCTCATCATTAATGGAACCGATAAATGCAAGATGCTCTCCCACAAGCTCATCCTCAAACTTAGGCCAGAGAATCCCCGGTGTATCCAATAATTCTATATTCTTATTAAGTCGAATCCACTGTTTTCCTTTTGTCACTCCCGGTTTATTTCCAACCTTTGTACACGCCTTCTTTGCGTAGGAATTAATAAATGTGGATTTGCCAACATTGGGAATCCCCACAATCATGGCGCGTATAGGACGATTCAAAATTCCACGCCGCCGGTCTCTCTCTATCTTTTCTTTACATGCCTCCTGAATCTTAGCGGTAATCACCTTCATTCCCTGTCCATCCCTGGCATTAATAATAACTACTGTAATTCCCTTTTCTTTAAAATATGCTTCCCACTTTGCAGTCACTGCATCATCTGCCAAATCACATTTATTCAGCAGCACCAGACGGAATTTATTATTTGCCAGTGAATCAATATCCGGATTACGACTGGAAAAGGGGACTCTGGCGTCTAATAGTTCAATCACGATGTCAATTAATTTGATATCTTCCTGCATCATACGCTTTGCCTTTGTCATATGACCTGGATACCATTGAATATTCATATCAAACTCCTCTATCTTATTATTTTACAAAACCAAAATCGCTTCTTGGAGAAATACGGAAGAAAACCCTGCCACTGATTTCCTTTTTAGAGATATTTCCAATATTGACATACCGGGAATCTTCACTGTTGTTACAGTTGTCTCCCATTACAAAGTATTCCTCTTCTCCCAATGTAATCTCATCCAGCGCGATTCCCTCTGTCATAATTAAATCCTCAAAGGGCAGGTCTGTTAAAACCTTTCCATCAATAAAAATATGTCCGTTTTTAATCTGAACCTTTTCACCTGGAAGACCGATAATACGCTTAATATTAAAATAGCTTTCCGTGTCCTCTTTTAACTTAAATGCTATCATATCATAACGTTTTGGATTATGAAAGGTATAAGAACGCTTGTTAATCAGCACCACATCCTGGTTTGACAATGCCGGTTCCATACTTTGTCCAATCATTGTAACAGACTGAATTCCAAATGTCACGAGACTATACGCAAGAATTATAACAATCAAAATAGAAAGCGCCCACTGTCCAATCTCGGACATAAAATCTTTTATATCAAATTCATCTCTGTCATAACTGCTCCGGTACCTTCTTCGACGTCTCATATCTGTCTCTTATACACATCTGACGCTGCCGACGAAGTCTAGGGTGTAGATCTCG
>ENA-UAKZ01000265-UAKZ01000265.1-human-gut-metagenome-genome-assembly--contig:-NODE-265-length-21972-cov-4.614135_pt1 | contig 21972 bp, 18 predicted proteins | sample MGYA00243693_ERZ654454 | MGnify/ENA primary metagenome ERZ654454 (study PRJEB26926, sample SAMN06164508) | human gut metagenome | biome: ENVO:00009003; feature: ENVO:2100002; material: ENVO:00002003... | reverse complement strand
TCGGCAGCGTCAGATGTGTATAAGAGACAGCTTTTATACGCTCCATCATATAAACTATAAATAATAGATAATTATGATTTTCACAATTATCGGATTATAAAAAAGGAGAAAGATATTTATGCAAATGCATTCCCCAAAGGAAATTATAAACAATAATATGAGTGGAGCTGTTAATAAGGCAAACCTAAAGCTTTCAAAAATGATTGCCCTTGGAATTCTTGCCGGAATGTTTATCGCAGTGGGCGGTGTTACCAGTAATACTGCTGTCCACAGCATTTCCAACGTGAGCCTGGCAAGAGTTTTGGCTGGTTCTGTTTTTCCAATTGGTCTTTTAATGATTGTATTAGTTGGTGGAGAATTATTTACTGGTAACTGCCTTATGGTTATGGCTACCCTTGACAAGCGTATTCGGACGACCTTGTTTATTCGCAATCTTGTCGTTGTATTTTTCTCAAATCTGGTAGGTGCGCTCATTATGGATATCCTAATTTATTATAGTGGTAATTTGGATATCAGCGGCGGCGCGCTCGGGGCATACACGATTAAAGTTGCTATTGATAAAGTAAATATTACCCCTCTTCGCGGTGTTACTTCGGGATTACTCTGTAACTTTTTAGTATGCATGTCAATCTTAAAGGGGGCAGCTGCCAAAGAAGTTGCAGGCAAGATTATGGCTACCTGGTTTCCAATCTTTGCTTTCGTATTAAATGGTTTTGAACATATTGTAGCAAATATGTATTTTATTCCTATTGGTATATTGGCAAAAAACAGCCCTGAATATGTTGCAAAAGCACAGGAATTATATGGTATTACTGCTGAGCAATTAAGCTCTCTAGATGTAGTCGGAGCACTGAATAATTTTATTCCTGTAACATTCGGAAATCTGTTAGGGGGATTGTTTATCGGATTCATACTCTATTTTATCAATGTAAAATGTGATGAGGCCTGATTGCTTCATATTTCTTTTGCAAAAATTAAAATATTTATTCCTTTAAAATAGAAAAGATGGTCTTTCAACCATCTTTTCGAAAGGTTTCCCTTTCTATTATCTGATATCCTATTTTCATCTCCTTGAGAACTGGCAGGGAATCTTCAATCATATTAATTAACATCTTTGCAGCCTCTTCTCCGCTTGTTTTATAATAAAAATGAACGGTTGTCAGCTTGGGCTCACATACCTTTGATACAATATTGTCTCCTAGTCCTGCTATTTGTACATCTTCCGGAATTCTTTTTCCAGATTCTTTTAAGAAACGCATAGCTCCCATGGCAATCATATCCGTTGCACAAATCAAGGTATCGATTTCAGAATCCATATGAAACAGGGATTTTGCATTTTCATATCCCCTTTCAATAGAATCTATGTCATTTATGCAATATCCTTCTTTTATTGCCCGGTCTAATTCAAAATTAGCATCTAAAAAACCATATAATCTCTCCTGTCCTACAGCTTCATCCTCTAATAAAGCTCCAATAAATGCAGGATTACTTCCATGTTCCAGAGCTTTTTTAGTCAGTTCTTTTGCTGCACCATAATCGTCATAATATACACAGGAATATTCCTTTACACACTGTGCCAATACCACTAAAGGTATTTCAATATCTTTCATAACCCTGTAGTGTTCCTTTGTAAAAATGGTTCCAATCAGTATAATACCATCCACATGGTTCCTTCCTAATTGTTTCACACAGCGAATTTCTTCTTTTATGTCATTCTGAGTAGTGGCAAGCAAAAGCTGATATCCCTTCTCTCTTAAAATACTACTGATTCCGTGTACCATCCGGCTGACAGAATCCGAATTAATCTGGGGAAGAATAATACCGATGAAGCCTGTTCTTTTTGTCCGCAGCATTTGTGCCTGGGCAGATGGCTGATAACCGGTTTCTTCAATCACCTTGCGAATTTGCTCCTTTTTTTCTGCACTGACATAACCATTATTCAAGTATCTGGATACGGTGGCACGGGAAACGCCTGCCATGGTAGCAATTTCATTTATATTCATTTATGAATCCTCCATTGTTGTATTCCTTTTTAATTATAGATTAATATGAGAACGATTTCAAGTAACAATCTGAGTTCTTTTACATATCCTAATAAAAATATGCTTTTTTGCATTTTGCAAGGAAAGGATTTCTATATGAAATTAAGAAAATATTTGAGAGCGGCACAGGAAAATATTGATACGGGTTATTTACAGATAAATGCAATCTCTGAGGATAACCAGATACCTGTACGAAATGCAAGGATTGAAATAGCAAATACCGGAAATCCCAACCAGACAATTGAGCAGTTAGAAACCGACAGTAACGGAAAAACCCCTAATATCGAACTGGCTGCCCCTCCGCTGGAATTTTCCCTGGCACCCTCCGATAACCAGCCTTATAGTGAATACAATCTTAAAATATCAGCGGAAGGATATGATGACACCATCATTACCGGAGTACAGATTCTTTCCGGTGAACTTGGACTTCAGAATATTCGTATGACACCGTCTGTCACCAGTGAACAGCTATATAATCCTACAATTATTGGCGGACACACTCTCTGGGAATTTTATCCTCCTAAAATTGCTGAGGCTGAAATCAAACCCATGGGCGAGCGTGGAGAAATTGTACTTAGCAAGGTGGTTGTACCGGAATACATCATTGTGCATGACGGTGCGCCTACCGATACCACTGCAACAGATTATTATGTCCCATATAAGGATTATATTAAAAATGTGGCATCCTGTGAAATTTATTCCACATGGCCAGAGTCATCTATCACCGCCAATGTGCTGGCCATCATGTCCTTTACCTTGAACCGGGTCTATACGGAATGGTACCGTGGAAAAGGATACGATTTTACCATTACCAGTTCCACTGCCTTTGACCATAAATGGATGTATCAAAAAACGGTATATGAAAGTATATCCCAAATAGTAGATTCTATTTTTGCCAATTATCTATCAAGACCCAATGTTTCCCAGCCAATCCTTACCCAGTACTGTGATGGAAAGCGTGTCACCTGTCCAAACTGGATGAGCCAGTGGGGGTCCAAATATCTTGGTGACCAAGGGTATACCGCAATTGAAATCATTCGAAATTATTATGGTGATGATATGTATATCAATGAAGCGGAAATCATTTCCGGTATTCCTGCTTCCTGGCCAGGATATGATTTATCAGTTGGCTCCAGCGGAGATAAGGTTAGAATGATACAGGAACAGCTTAACCGGATAGCACAGAATTATCCGTCCATCCCAACAATTTCCGTAGATGGAAGCTACGGCGAAGGTACAAAGGCTGCAGTCCAGCAGTTCCAGTCTATTTTTAACCTGCCTGTCACCGGAATTGTGGATTACCCGACATGGTATAAAATTTCTCAGATTTATGTAGGTGTCAGCAAAATTGCTGAATTAGGTTGAAAACCTTCTGCTGCTTGCAAAAAACTACCGCATCGTCCGGCACGCATGTGCTATACCGGACAATGCGGTTTTATATGTCTGATTTTATCTGCCAAACGTGTATTATCATTCAGCTGCAATCTTTCTGAAGTTCTTTTTTCCTCTTTTTAAAATAAAATCTTCTGCAAAATCGCTTTTTTCATAGAAAGTAAATGGGTCATTTATCTTATCTCCATTTACGGTGACACCGCCCTGCTGGATGCCGCGTCTTGCCTCTGATTTAGACGCTACAAGTTCTGATTTTACCAAAAGGTCAAGAATTCCGATTTTGCCCTCCTCATTGAAATCTGAAGCAGTCAATGTGGTCGTCGGCATATTTGCAGCATTTCCTCCGGTAAACAGGGCTCTTGCACTTTCCTGTGCCCTATTTGCCTCTTCCTCTCCGTGTACAAGCTTGGTAAGCTCAAATGCAAGGATTTCCTTTGCCTGGTTTAACTGGCTTCCTTCCCATTTGTCCATCTCGTCAATCTGCTCCAGCGGCAAAAAAGTAAGCATCCGCAGACATTTCAACACATCTGCATCGTCTACATTTCTCCAGTACTGATAAAAATCAAACGGAGAAGTCTTATTCGGATCAAGCCATACCGCACCGGATTGTGTTTTCCCCATCTTCTTTCCCTCTGAATTGAGAAGCAGGGTAATGGTCATGGCATAGGCATCTTTCCCAAGCTTACGCCGAATCAGCTCCGTACCACCCAGCATGTTACTCCACTGGTCATCTCCACCAAACTGCATATTACAGCCATATTTCTGATATAAGGCATAAAAATCATAACTCTGCATAATCATATAATTAAATTCAAGAAAACTTAAGCCCTTTTCCATTCTCTGCTTATAGCATTCTGCACGGAGCATATTATTAACAGAAAAATGTGCTCCCACCTCACGGAGAACTTCAATATAATTAAGGTCTAACAGCCAGTCTGCATTGTTTACCATCATCGCCTTTCCATCAGAAAAATCAATGAATTTACTCATTTGCTCCTTAAAGCAGTCGCAGTTGTGCTGAATTGTCTCCCTTGTCATCATCTGTCGCATATCGGTACGCCCGGATGGGTCACCAATCATAGCGGTACCGCCGCCAATTAATGCGATTGGCTTATTTCCTGCCATCTGAAGGCGTTTCATTAGACATAGTGCCATAAAATGCCCTACATGCAGACTGTCCGCTGTCGGGTCAAATCCAATATAAAATACGGCTTTTCCGTTGTTAATTAATTCTTTAATCTCCTCTTCATCCGTTACCTGTGCAATTAGACCTCTCGCCACAAGTTCGTCATAAACTGTCATTTTCTCTTCCTCACTTTCTTTTTTTCTGTGTTCTGCACCTCGGCCTCGCTTCACCCTGCACCTCGGCTCCGCTTCACTTCGCCTCGGTCGTGGCTGGCGCCACATAAAGAATATTAGAAACATAGCTTTATGTGAGCAAGCTCCTAAAAGCCATGTTTCAATATTCTTTGCATGGCTTATAGCTTACACGCAAAAAATCTCATCCTAATCTATAGGACGAGATTCCCCGTGTTACCACCTAAATTCACATCAGATTTCCATCTGCTGCCTCAACAGGTATTCAAAAAACATACATACAAATAATTTACAAAAACAAATCAATGATATTATGCTAAATAAAAATACCGGATATGGTAACGGATATCAACCGGCATAGCCTACTGGGATATTTCGAGTTTATGTTATCTTAAAACATAACACTCTGGGTTCCGTTGGGTATGCAGCTCAAAGAGGTATTCATAACAGGTCTTCCATAGGCCTCTCATCATCCGGCACCTTTCTGTATGGGACTGCCTGTTACTACTTATTCTTATCAACGCCTTAATGTGTATAGTATAATAAAGGCAATGCATTTTGTCAAATCTTTTCCTTAACAGTCGTAAAACAGCCGTAAAATAGTCATGTATGCTTTATCTGTTACTCGGCATCATTAATGCGGAATTGTTCCACAATCTGGCTAAGGACATTGATATTGTCCATACTGCTGTGAACCACATCTTTATTCTGACCGGTCTTTTCTGCCATATCCGATGTACTTCCAGCAATTTCATTAATGCTTATACCCGCCTCATTTACTGCAGTACTAATTCCGTCCACCGAATCCTTGATTGCTGCAATATTACCAGACAGGTTCATAATAGCAGCATTTACGCTGGACATGTTATCCTCTACTATCACTGCATCCTTTTTGTACTGTTCACTCACCTCACCAAAAGCCTTATAATCTTCTAATACGGTATCCCCCATAAATTCAACAGAAGCATCCAGACACTCTGCCATATCTGTTACCGCACTGTTCACTTCTCCTACAATCTTGTTGATATTCGATACCGTTTCGCTTGTCTGCTGTGCCAGCTGGCTGATTTCTGTCGCTACAACAGCAAATCCTTTTCCGGCTTCTCCGGCTCTTGCCGCTTCAATAGAAGCATTCAATGCCAGCAGGCTGGTCTGGGAGGAAATATCATCAATTGCATTGGTTAACGCATTAATCTGGTCTACCGCTTTTGATTTTTCAAGGGCAGCTTCAGCATTTTTCTTAACACTGTTGTACATGTTCCTTGTTTTGTCTGACGCACTCTGAGTTGAATCCTGTAAAGTTGCTGCTCTCTTCATAATCTCCTCTGAAAGACTACTTCCCTCTTTTGAAAGCCTTTCAATGGAAACAGCATTGCTTTTTACCTCTTCCAGATTACTTTGCACATTTTCAACCGCATCACCGGATTCCGCCATGCCTGCTGCTAATTGCTGGGTAAATGCAGAATCGGATTCCGCTATCTGGGCAATTCCCTCTGAAGTATCTTGTAAATCAGATATGCTTCTATTCAACTCTTTACATACGCTTTCTATGTTGCGAACCATTTCCTCCAAATGGTTTCGCATACGGATAATCGCCTGTGCCATTTCGCCTGTCTCATCCTTGCGCTTAACCAGTTTGTCGCTGTCAATCTGTGTCACAAAATCTAAGTCTGCAGTATACTGGATTATTTTTGTCAGCTTCTTTATCGGATTTGATATGGTTCCACCTATAAATGCTGCATAAACAATGGAAATTATAAATGCAAACAGAATCATTCCCACAATTGTATTTGATAACGAGTTTGTTTTCCTCAACAGCTCTTTCTGAGGTACGGTTACTACCAACTTCATACCGTTACCAAGTTCTGTATAAATGATACTGTTATCGCCGGATACTACCACATTTCCTTCATTATCTGCATTACTTATCACTTCAAAATCTTCCGGTATTGCTTCCTCAAGACTGGTACCTGTCTCAAAATCTTTGTGGGATAAAATGGTATTATTTGCATTCAACAGATACACATAGCCTGTATCATATACCTTTGCTTTTGAAACCAGGCTCTCAATTTCCGAGAAGTCCAAATCCATTCCTACGATACCAACAGATGTATCCTCAATATACAATGGAACAACATAAGAAATCATATATACATTAATGTTTTCATTCAGATAAGGGTCCATCCAGACCGGCTTTCCTGCCTCTACTGGAATATAATACCAGCCAACATGTGCAACATCAGAAGGGTCATAGCTGCTGAAATCGGTTGGCGTTAAAAATTCAAACTTATCCCCTGATTTTGACATAAAAATTCCGGAGGTTGGTTCTGTAAATTCCGGATTATAACGGATATATGCACAAAGAGCTCCCCCGGTATTCATTGCAAGATTGTCCGCAGTAACCTCTAAAGATTGGGTACATTCCTTTACATAATTCTTATCCGTCTTAAAGGCATTGAAATCATCAATGGTAGACAGTGTGATATTACTTAAAGAATCGACTGACTGTTCAATCTTCTCGATTGTCTTATTCAGTTCTTCTGTCTTATTACTGCTGATTAAGGTTAATATCTGCTGGGAATCTTCTTCCGTTACTGCTCTTGATGCCCTGATACAATTTACCCCCATGATAACAGAAACCAATACAACCGCCCCGCATATAGCTGCTGTAATTTTTACTCTTAATGACTTTTTCATAGTATTCCTCCCATTATTTGATAATGTTTTTATACATTATTCCTATTTTTAGTAGTTTTTACGATTCATCACCCAATTTCTGTCTATTGTAACACACTTCCTGGCAAATTACCATTATAAAATAGCAGAGCAGAGAAATGGGCTTCTGCATCAATAAAATGTTCATGACACAGTCACTACTATAAAATTTAATATGTGTCAAAATCTGTGTACGATTTGTGTATGGGGTAAATAAAAGAAGCTAGAACCCTTGAAAGTCCTAGCTTATTAGAAAACAGCCAATAGGGGAATCGAACCCCTGTTTCCGCCGTGAGAGGGCGGCGTCTTAACCGCTTGACCAATTGGCCTTGTCTTTGACGACTTGCTTAGTATAGCAAAAGATAGAACAGATTGCAAGAGTTTTTTTCAAAAAAATTTTATTTTTTGATTTTTTCTGACTCAAAAATAGTTCAGTGGACCATTTTCCCATATGCTTGGCAACAAAAAGGACTGAAGCCCATATATATATATTCAGTCCTTCTTTCTGTTCTTTATCTCGTTTATAAATCAAAAATACTGAGCTGGCTGGACTCCGGCAGGCCATCCAGCAGTCCCAAGTCACTCATTTTTTCGATAGTGGATTTTCCGATTTTTGCCCTGTTCCGCAAATCCTCTTTGGAAATAAACCGTCCCTGTTTTGCTGCCTCTTTAATTTGTGCTGCTGCCTTTCCCGCAACACCTTCCACCGAATTAAAGGAAGGCATGATTTTTCCATCAATAATCTGGCAGTTTACATCATCTGCACGGTAAATATCAATAGGCATAAATTCAAATCCTCTGGCATACATTTCCTGTACCAGCCGCATATCCCTTAAGGCATCCTCTTCTGCACCGGTCCGTTCCTCTTTTGACCTGCTCTTAATTTCATTCATAGCAGTCTCTAAATGCTCCTGTCCCCTGCACATGGTGTCATAATTAAAGGCTTTGGCACGGATACTGAAATAAGCCGCATAGTACGCTAATGGTTCATTTACCTTAAACCAGGCAATTCTCCACGCCATCATGACATAGGCTGCTGCATGCGCCTTCGGAAACATATATTTAATCTTTTTACAGGACCAGATATACCAGTCCGGAACATTATGCTTTAACATCTCCTCTTCCATCTGTGGCTGCAGCCCTTTTCCCTTCCGGACACTCTCCATAATCTTAAATGCAAGTCCCGGCTCTAATCCCATATGAATCAGGTAAACCATAATATCATCTCGACAGCAGATAGCGCCGGAAAGCTCGGTTTTTCCCTCTGCAATCAGTGTCTGTGCATTGCCAAGCCATACATCCGTACCATGGGATAAGCCTGAAATACGAACCAGGTCAGAAAAGCTTTTGGGCTTCGTATCCACAAGCATCTGGATAACAAAGTCTGTACCAAATTCCGGAATGCCCAGAGACCCGGTAGGAGTATTTCCAATGTCCGCCGGAGTGATGCCTAGAGCAGAAGGATTATGGAATATGGACATAACCTCCTGGTCGTCCAGGGCAATGGTCTTTGCATCAATCCCGGTCAAATCCTCCAGTCTCCGGATAATGGTAGGGTCATCATGCCCAAGAATATCCAGCTTTAACAGGTTTGCGTCAATGGAATGGTACTCGAAATGTGTCGTTATAATATTGGTTTTTGTGTCATTTGCCGGTTTCTGTATGGCAGTAAATTCATATATCTCGCGGTCGCTTGGCACCACAACCATGCCTCCAGGGTGCTGTCCGGTAGTCCGCTTGACACCAACACAGCCTGCAGCAATCCTGCGCTCTTCACATTTCCTTTTATTGATTTCACGTTCCTGATAATATTTATATACCAGCTGCTCTGCCGTCTTCTGGGCGATTGTGCCAATGGTTCCTGCACGGAAGGCATGTCCCTTTCCAAACAGTTCCTCTGTATATGCATGGGCATTTGCCTGGTATTCTCCCGAAAAATTCAAATCAATATCCGGCTCCTTGTCTCCATAAAAGCCTAAAAAGGTTTCAAAAGGAATATCATGCCCCTCTTTTTTCATCATAGTGCCGCATTTTGGACATGCCATATCCGGCATATCACAGCCGGAGCTTCCGGAATAGCTTTTTACCAGCTCCGAGTCAAAATCCACATAATAACACTTTGGACAGATGTAATGGGCAGATAAAGGATTTACCTCTGTAATACCGGACATGGTAGCCACAAAGGAAGAGCCTACGGAGCCACGGGAACCAACCAGATATCCGTGGTCATTGGAATCCCATACCAGCTTTTGTGCGATAATGTACATAACCGCATATCCATTTCCGATAATGGAAGTCAGTTCCTTTTCCAGCCGGGTTGTCACCTGCTCCGGAAGATTTGGTCCGTAAATCTCATGTGCCTTGTCGTAGCAGATGCTCCGCAGTGTATTATCTGAATCTTCAATAACCGGCGGACATTTATCCGGACTTACCGGATAAATCTTCTCTATCATGTTGGATATCAGAATCGTATTATCAATGACAATTTCCTTCGCCTTGTCACTTCCCAGATATTCAAATTCCCCAAGCATTTCCTCGGTGGTGCGGAAAAATAATGGCGGCTGGTTATCCGCATCCTTAAAGCCCTTAGATGCCATAAGCACAGCCCTGTAAATGCTGTCCTCCGGGTCCAGAAAATGCACATCACAGGTTGCCACCACCGGCTTATTATAGGTTTCTCCGAGTTTTACAATAACCCGGTTCAGATTCTGTAAGTCTTCATCGGTATTGACATTGGGATATTTGTCCTCTGCCTTCATAAATGCGTTATTTCCAATGGGCTGAATCTCTAGGTAATCATAGAACTGCACAATGCGGTCTATTTCCTCCTCTTCTGCGTCATCCACAATAGCGCGGAACAATTCCCCTGCCTCACAGGCAGAGCCGAGAATCAAACCTTCCCGGTATTTATTAATCAGGCTCTTGGGCATAATTGGGCGTTTGTTAAAATAAGTCACATGGGATTCTGATATCAAACGGTTGAGATTTACTCTTCCGATTTCATTTTTTGCCAGAATGATTCCATGATAACGCCTTGACTTCTTAATGGTCTCCGGCGACGTTTCTCCGAATGTATTTAAATCACTTAAGTTAGTTACCCCCCTATCCTTAAGCATCTTGATAAAACGCTTGAAAATCTCTGCGGTAGCTGCCGCATCATCCACCGCTCTATGATGGTTCTCCAGCTTAATTCCCAAATGCTTGCAAATCCTGTCTAATGTGAATTTTCCAAGCTCCGGACAAAGCACGTGTCCCAAAGTCATGGTATCCACAACAGAATTCTCCACTGTCCTGCCTAAATCATGGGCAAATTTGCGGATAAAACTCACGTCAAATCTCGCATTATGGGCAACCAGCACACTGTCTCCCACAAATTCCAGAAACTTTGGAAGCAGTGTTTCTATGGTTTCCGCATCCATTACCATATCATCCGTAATCGTGGTGAGCTTTGTAATATTGTAGGGAATCGGTATCTCTGGATTTATAAAATGGGAAAAGGAATCCGTGATTTCCCCATTTTCAATTTTGACTGCGCCAATCTCGATAATCTTACAAAACTTCGGGCTTAACCCGGTTGTCTCAATATCAAATACCACAAAGCTGTCATCTAGCGACTGTTCCCTTGGTCTCACTACAAAGTCTTTCAAATCATCTACAAAATAGCCTTCTACTCCATATATAATCTTGAATGGGTCATCCTTTTTGATGCAGTGGTTGGCAACCGGAAAAGCCTGGGCAACCCCGTGGTCGGTAATGGCAATGGCAGGATGCCCCCACTCCTTTGCCCTGGAAATAATCCTTCCCACATCCACCACACTGTCATTGTCACTGTATACAGTATGCATGTGAAGCTCCACACGCTTCTCCAGTGAATTATCCATACGTTTTGTTGTAAAGTCCGGAATCGGTTTAATGCCGGTGATGGAATTTAGCGTAATCTCCCTTACATATGTATCGTATGCCGGTACTCCCTTAATACGGTAAAATTGTTTTATTTTGAAATCATCCTTTAATAATGCCCAGTCTTCCTTGGAGACAAAAATTTTTCCTCCAATGGAATCTGTAAAATCTGTTATGGAGAAGGTAACCAGGAGTTTTTCTCCGTTCCGGAGTTCTTTTTCTTCCATTTCAAATATCTGTCCACGGACAACAATATCTCCCATACCTTCCGTAATCTCTGAAATGGCATATTCGTTTCCTTCTACATTGCGTCCGTATATAACCTCCGGGTCTGCAACTCTTGTCCTGCCATATGCCGAAGCACCCCATCTTCCCTCTTTCGGTTTGCTTCTGTTTTCCATTACCGGCTTGCCGGATGGAGCAGTATTTTGTTTTTCTCCTTTTACCTCCCCCGGAAGCCTGGCAGTATTTTCTGCAGTCTTCTCTTCCTGCTCCTTATTGGATTCCACCTGCTCCATAATCTGGTGTACCTCCAGATATAACTTGTGCTCATTGGCACGGCGGATAGAATCCTTTTGTTCTTCCGTAAAGTCAAACCCCACCTGTATGTCATAGTGAAAACGCTCTTTATATACCTGCTCTAAATATTTCTTGATATCAGCCGAACGGGTTTTGGCAAGAAATGTGTCATCAAGGGTCAGTGTAATAATATTGGCATCAATAAACCATTCCGCATTTTTCACCAGCCGGTAGAGAACCGAGGATTCTGCTTGAAGCTCAAAAAGCAAGCTATCTTTATACACATTCGTTAGCTTGCTGATATCATACTGATTGGATAAATCATAATATTCAATTATTTTTACCTGAAGATTTCCCTGGGATACAAACTCACTTAATGCATTCTCCACCGCATATATATCCTGTTTCTCAATCAGAATCTTACTTTCGATATTAATCTTTAAGGTTTTCTCTGATTTCACAAGAACCGCAGCCGTTACAAAAACCTGTGCAAACAGCTCCTTTGTATCTCCAGGACATTCAAAGCCTGGAAATACTTCAAAAAATCCTTTTCTCTCAGCCATATTTTATCTCCGTTTATCCCAGTTCCTTAATTCATCCTCTAAAACTGCCAATAACTGTTCCTCTGGAACCTTTTTATTAATCTCGCCTTTTTTGATTAAAAGGCCTTCCCCATTACCGCCGGCAATTCCTATGTCTGCCTCCCTTGCCTCTCCTGGACCGTTTACCACACAGCCCATAACGGCAATTTTTATATCCAGATTCTCAAAATCCGCCGCCAGATTTTCCACCTTGTTGGCTAATCCAATCAAATCAATGGAGGTTCTTCCACAGGTTGGACAGGAAACCACCTCAATTCCACCAGTACGGAGCCCTAAAGTTTTTAATATCAGCTTTGCTGATACAACCTCATTTATCGGGTCTCCGGTTAAAGATACGCGGATTGTATCACCGATTCCCTGATAGAGAATCAGACCTAAACCCACTGCCGATTTGATATTGCCTCTGGTAAGGGTTCCCGCCTCAGTAATTCCCACATGCAGCGGATAATTTGTCATTTCTGCAATTAATTCATGTGCTTTCACACACATCAGTACATCAGAGGATTTGATGCTGATTACAATATTATCAAACCCATATTCTTCTAATATATGCACCTTATCAAGAGCACTCTCCACAATTCCTTCGGCAGTTACACCATGATATTTTGCAACCAGTTCCTTTTCCAGAGAACCGCTGTTGACTCCCACACGAATCGGCACATGATAAGCTTTTGCAGCGTCTACTACTTCTTTAATTTTATCTGTGCCACCGATATTTCCGGGATTAATGCGTATTTTGTCCGCACCATGCTCCATAGCCATGATTGCCAGCCTGTAATCAAAATGAATATCTGCCACAATGGGAATATGGATTCTCTTCTTTATCTCTGAAAATGCTTTGGCAGCCGCTTCATTATTTGCAGTACAGCGGATGATGTCACAGCCTGCTTTTTCCAATGTCAAAATTTGTGTGACGGTTGCTTCCACATCTTCTGTTTTTGTGTTTGTCATGGATTGAATCAGGATGGGATTTCCTCCGCCAATCACTCTGTCTCCGATGTGTACAACCTTTGTGTGTTCTCTCATACTGTTACCCTCACATGCTTCCGTTTCTATCCTCTTACATAAACACTACCACAGGCAATTGCGAAACTCAAAAAAGTAGATATGCGTTTGTGAAATATACATAACTTTGCGACAGCATTAGGAACGTTAGCCGAGCAAAGTTATTGTATATTCACCATACGCATAGCAAAAAGTATATGTTTCGCAAATGCCTAAAACACTACCATTTTATAATCTTAAAAATATCCTGGAACATTACAACTACCATTAATCCAACTAACAGTATAAACCCAATTGCGTTAACCAGCGCTTCCTTGTCTGCCGGCATTTTTTTCCTGAAAAACGCCTCCACCAGCAGTAAAATGGTTCTTCCGCCGTCTAGTGCCGGGAAAGGAAGAAGATTCATAACTCCCAGGTTTGCACTGAGCATAATACAGAAATTTACCATATTCAGAATAACATTGATAACTGCAATAGAGGCGTCTCCTTCTGCACTCTCCTTCGCCTCGTCAATGGTATCGCTCATCATAGACACAATTCCCACCGGACCCGACAAATTATCAAATCCAAGCTTTCCACTTACCAGATATTCCAGACTTAAAAAAGTGGTTTTAATATAGTATCTAAGCTCTAATGCACTGTATTTTAAAACTGTAAGTGCATTTCCTTTTTCCCTTGCGCCTGCATATATTCCCATCAGATAACCACTGTCAGTTTCCATAGGACTGAACTGGTATTGCAGCTCCTCCCCATTTCTATCCACGGTAAGTGTAATATCTTCCCCTGTTTGGTTAAACTGGGTATAAACCAAAACCTCACGGAAATTATATATTTTATGACCGTTGTAACTGGTTATGATATCGCCAGTCTGTATACCAGCCTCCTTTGCCGGACTGTCTTCCGAAAAGTCACTAATCTTGGGCGAATCGTAGCCACAGACAGCAATCAGAATAATAGAAAGAAGAAATGCCAGAATAAAGTTAAATATCGGACCTGCGATTACCACAGAAATCCGTGCCCATACTGGCTTTGTACTAAAGGAATGTTCATCCTGCACATCTTCATCTTCTCCAAGCATTATACAATAACCGCCCATTGGAATCAGCTTCAAGGAATACTTTGTTTCTTTTTTCTTAAAAGAAAACAGTGTTGGTCCCATACCCACCGCAAATTCATTTACATAGATTCCGTTTTTCTTTGCCAACAAAAAATGTCCCAGTTCATGGAAGAAAATAATTGCACCAAACACAAGTAATGCAATAATCACATTAATAACTGTACTCATGATATCCACCTGCTCTCAATCGTTTCATATACCCACCGCTCTGTTTCCAAAATATCCTCCACGGTTGGATTTTCAATTACTGTATGCCGATCCATACATATTCTTATCATTTCATAGATTTCCAGAAATCGTATTTTTTTATTCAAAAATTTGGTAACTGCCAGCTCATTTGCGGCATTTAATACCGTCGGCATACTTCCCCCGGTTTCAATCGCCTCATAGGCATATTTTAACCCAAGAAATGTGTCCAAATCCGGTTTTTGAAATGTAATTTCTGTTAACTGTGAAAAATCCAGGCGTTTGCCATCCAGATATACACGCTTTGGATAATATAAGGCATACTGTATCGGGAGACGCATATCTGGTGTTCCCAGCTGCGCCATCACCGCGCCGTCTTCAAATTCTACCATGGAATGAATGATACTCTGTGGCTGTACCACAACTTCGATTTGGGAAGTCTCCACTCCGAACAGCCATTTTGCTTCAATGACCTCCAACCCTTTATTTACCATGGTCGCCGAATCAATGGTAATCTTTCTTCCCATGGACCAGTTAGGATGCTGTAGCGCCATCTCTAATGTAACCAGCTCCAAATCCTTCTTTGATTTTCCCCGGAAAGGTCCGCCGGAGGCGGTTAACAATATTTTATGGATTGTATTTTCCTGTTCACCGTTTAGGCATTGAAAAATGGCAGAATGCTCGCTGTCCACCGGCAGAATGGATATATTATTCTCTCTTGCCAGAGGCATTATGATATGTCCGGCAGTGACAAGCGTTTCCTTATTTGCCAGACCGATATCCTTTCCTGCCCGGATTGCAGCAATAGTTGGCCGGAGGCCAATCATGCCCACAACAGCGGTAATTAATATGTCAGAGCTCGGGACGGTAGCAACCTCCAATAATCCGTCCATGCCGGAAACTACCCGGCAGGCAGGCTCCACATCTGCAATGGCAAGTCTTAATGCATCTGCATTGGATTTACTCCACACCGCTGCCACCTGTGGATGAAATTCCCGTATCTGCTCCTCTAACAGTTTAATATTACTGCCAGCAGATACTGCCACCAGCTTCAAATCCCCATTACTTCGGATTACATCCAGGGTCTGGGTACCGATAGAGCCGGTGGAACCTAAAATGGCTACATTTTTCATCTTATCCTCCTAAAAATTTATGCCAGCTTATGCCGGCATATTCCTATTGTATATTCTAATCCACTATACGATATTAAATAATATAACCAGATAATAAATAATCGGCGCTGTGAAAAGTACACTGTCAATCCGGTCTACCATTCCGCCATGACCTGGTATTAAATTACTATAGTCCTTGATTTCATTATCCCGTTTTATAGCGGAAGCTGCCAAATCACCGATTACAGCCGGAATGGAGCCGATTGCTGCAATGACAGCACAATACAAACCGGAAAATGGTACTCCTTTACCAATACCAAATATAAGGGCGAACAAATAGCCCAACAATGCCGCTCCGGCAATGCCGCCAATAAACCCTTCCACACTCTTATTCGGGCTCACCTTCGGAGAAAATTTGTGTTTGCCAATGGCACTGCCTACAAAATAGGCGAAAATGTCATTTCCCCAGCTTGAAATCAGAATAAAGAAGCAAAGCAACAAACCGGAATCCATAGCCCGGATGCGGAATACATATGACAAAAAAATGGTTATATATACAAATCCAAAAAAGGATTTTGCAATCTCATGGTCCTTATATTGGGGAAAACAAATCACATAAATTGACAGCGTAAGCATTAATAATAAAATGAGGAAAGGAAACAGAAACCTGCTCTGTTCCAGATAAAGCAATCCGTAAACAACCACGGTTCCAATATAGTTGAGAATAGCTAACGGTGTTTTTTCCAGTGAATACACTCGCATAAATTCATATAGTCCAATTAAGGATACCACTGTCAGAATAGCTGCTGTTACAATTCCGCCTGATAAAAAGATAATCAACGTGATGGCTGCAACAAAAAAACCACCAATTAAACGCTTTTTCATATACTATTTCACCCCGCCAAACCGACGTTCCCTTCCATTATAATACCGGATTGCACGAAGCAAATCCTCTTTGGTAAAATCCGGCCATAAGACATCTGTAAAATAAAATTCTGTATATGCCAGCTGCCATGGTAAAAAATTCGATAAACGTTCTTCTCCACTGGTGCGAATCAAAAGCTCCGGGTCTGGTAATCCTGCCGTATCCAGATTGTCATGAATCATAGCTTCCGTAATCGCTTCCGGTTTTAATTCACCGTTTTCCACTCTTTTCGCCAGCTTCACAAATGCTCTTTTCAACTCGTCACGTCCGCCATAATTGATGCCAATTGTGAATTTAAGGCCTGTTGCATTTCTGGTAGTTTCTTCCAATTCATTTATTCTTGCCACCAATTTTTCATCCAGCCCAGTTTTATCTCCGATGACACGAACCTGCATATTGTTCTTTGTAGAACGTTCAATACAATCTATCAGATATTTTGCCAGCAGCTTCATCAGCGCATCAACCTCTTCCTTTGAACGTTTCCAGTTCTCAGTAGAAAAGGCATACACTGTAATATATTCAATTCCCATTTTGTAGCCGTCCTCAATAATCTGCTCCACTGTTTTAGAGCCCTGGACATGACCATAATTCCGCGGCATATTTCGTTTTTTTGCCCATCTACCGTTTCCATCCAGAATAATTGCTACATGTTTTGGAACATTTAAATTTTCTTCTTTTATTGCTCTTAAAATATTCTCCAATACTGCCTCCAAATAGAATTATTACCTTGTATACCCATATTATACAGTCATAATCTCTTTTGACTTGTCTTCAATTGCAGCCTCAATCTTGTCGATATATTTGTCAGTCAGCTTTTGTACTTTATCCTCATAATCCTTCTGTTCATCTTCGGAAATCTCATTTGCCTTATTCTGTTTCTTAAAATAATCATTTGCATCACGGCGGATATTACGGACAGCCACCTTTGCATTTTCTCCTTTTTTCTTAATATCCTTTACTAAATCCTTACGGCGTTCCTCGGTAAGTTCCGGAAAATTTAAAATAACAGATTTACCGTCATTATTCGGGGTAAGTCCTAAATCGGAACAGAGAATCGCCTTCTCAATCTCCTTTAACAGGGAACTCTCCCATGGCGTAATTACAATGGTTCTCGCCTCTGGTACACTAATATTGCCAACCTGCTGTAATGGAGTAGGCACACCATAATAGTCCACCTTGATTTTATTCAAAATATTTGGGTTTGCCCGTCCCGCACGAATATTGGAATATTCATTTTCCAGACTTTCTAAAGATTTTTCCATCTTTTCTTCAAACTGCTTTAACATAAATGACTCCTCCTAATATATATCTTGTTTAAAATTCGTATTTCATTTCCATTCCCAAAGTACTGTAAGCTTCTATGCCTCAATATAAGTACCGTTGAAGCTGCCAGTGATTGCCTTGATAATACTGTCTTCTTCATTTAAACCGAACAGCATCATCGGCATATGGTTCTCCATGGCAAGTACCGCAGATGCCAAGTCAATCACTCCCAATTGCCGGTCTACAATATCCTTCATCTGCATGGTATCATACTTCTTCGCATTCGGATTTGTCTTGGGGTCACTATCATAGACACCGTCAATTGCCTTTCCAGATAAAATAACATCTGCTGAAATTTCAATTGCCATCAATACAGTAGACATGTCCGTTGAAAAATACGGATGTCCGGTTCCCCCGGCAAAAAATACCACTTCTGAATTCTCCAGGGCTGCAACTGCTGTATCCTTATGAAACAATTCCGTTACATTGCCACAGACAAAAGGTGACATGATTCTGGTCTTTAAACCAACTGTCCGAAACATATCTGCAGCATAAATGCAATTCATTACAGTCGCCAGCATTCCAATCTGGTCAGCCTTCACCCGGTCCATATTTTCAGAGGTTCTCCCTCTCCAGAAATTGCCTCCGCCAATAACAATGGCAACCTGTTTGCCGGAATCCACAACTGTTTTTACCTGACGTGCTACCTCCAGCACAGTCTTTTCATCAAATCCATGATGCTTATCTCCAGCTAATGCCTCGCCGCTGAGCTTTAATAAAATACGATTCATTTCCATAAAAATCTCCTATCATTTTTGTCTGACATATTTTTATGCAAAGAAGCTCTTTACATCAATATCCGAATAGCTCTGTGAACAGAAGCCCTCGATTACAGCTCCATTGTTAATCTGAACGGAACGGGATTTGATATTACCCATGATTACTGCAGTGGAATCAACGATAACAGGTCCTTGTACATCTATATCTCCATTTACAGCTCCTGCTATTACAGCAGATTCCCCTTCAATTCCACCGATTATCATAGAACCAACACCAACCTTAATGCTGCCATAGGACTTAACATCGCCTTCAATTCTTGCATTGTTTGCATACAGTTCACCTGCAACAATATTTCCAACCACTTTACCGCCCACAACGACCTTGCCCTTACAGTTCACGCTACCTTCAATCGTTCCGATAATATCAATGGAACCATCTGTTTCCAAATCACCTGTTAATTTTGAACCCTTGGTAATATAGGTCGTTTCCGTATCTTCGCCCTCAGAATTATATACAGGCTCTTCTCTTACTGTTTCCTGTTTTTCCTCTACCTGTTTGATAGCTATTACATCCTTTTCTTCGCTCATTTGATTCTCCTCCAATGCTTCTTTTATTTCTATTTTCACCTCTTCTGCAACCGGTTCGTCTTCCACCTGGGCGGAAGGAATTTCCTCCGGCTCCTCTTCTGGTTCTTCTTCCCATTCTTCCGCTGCGTCCTCTTCTGTCTCTGCAACATATTCCGGTTCTTTGTCAGCTTCTATAATGTACTCCGATTCTTCGGCTTCCTCTGGGATATATTCCAAATCATCTTCCATGAAATCCTGTGGTGCATCTACGTCCTCAGGTTCTTCGGCTTCCTCCGTAATACCTTCCATATCTCCATCATCTTCTATGACAGTCTCCGGCACTTCGGTCTCTTCTGCGGCTTCTTCCTGCGCTTCAACAATCTCCTCTTCCTCCGGTTCATCCTCCTGCGGCTCCGTCTGGACTTCTGCATCATTGTTCTTCGCAGCAATACTGTTTAATAAAGCCTCCAGCCCTAAATCCGTTTTTGCTGTATGAGAAACATGCACCGGCTCCTCTTCCACAATATCGGAAAGTTCTTCCGAATGTGCCGGCACAGTACTGTCTAGCTGGCTTAACAAATCATCTATAGATAATTCTTTCGATTCTTCAATGGTTTCCTCTTCTTCCGGTTCATCCTCCCATGAAGCTGTTGCAGAAGCCTCAGGTATGGCTTCTTCCTTTGCCGTTCCCTTCTTTTCCGACAGTTGGTTCAAAAGCTCCTCCACAGACATGTCCATGGTATTTACTTCCGTATCATCATCCAGAAGTGCTGCCGGTTCTGCTTCATCACTGTATAATTCCCGGTCCAACAAATCATCTATCTGTTCGGACATATCTTCCGGAGCAATATCCAACTCGTCCTCTTCATGCTCTGCTTCCGTCACTCTTGTCTTTAACGGTATTTCCTTTGGTGGTCTGGACATTCTTACTTTACGATTCTCTGTCTCTTCTTTTTCCGATTCTTTATCTTCCTTCTTTACGCGAACCGTTTTCTTTTCTTTAACCGTTTTTTCCTTGACCGGTTTTTCTTTTGCAGGAGCTTTTTCTTTGACCGGCACGTTTTTCACAACCGTTTTCTCTTCCGGTTCTTTCAATGCCTCCTCCAGGATTTCATCTTCCTCATACATTTCGTTCCCATCCGGCATCAATTCATTCATTGCCTGGGTAAAATCTTCTTTAAAATCTTTAAAAAAACTCATTTTTTCCTCCAATATTTTAATAAGCAGTCATCCTTAGCCATCCTCTCACAAGCACCACAGATTCTGTAAAACTTGTACAAGATTCAGCAAATATAGCTGATTAATCTGACTTTCCAGGTGCAGCACCTTAAATACTAAAACAAAATTCAGAATAACGGATGTTACTAGCAAAATGACTGCACCAGCTACAATAATTCTCTTCAAGCGGTTAACCCGCTTTCGCTTTGCTGCCTGTATCCCTTTTGTGTCTTTTCTCTTATTATTAGCTGGCATATTACATTTCCTTTCATATATGGGTTCTTATTCTTCGGAACCTTTACACGATTAGTATCAATTATAACATAGTTTAGTTTAAAAGAAAACGACAATTTCATAAAAAATAAATCAGACAGAAAATCATAAGAAATCCTGCCTGATTTGTATTTACGCACAGTTAAAAAACGGCGTCTTCTAATCAAGAACCGGCTTTTTACTCACTGAACGGAGAAGCATCCCGCTGAACCCGGATAGGTATGTCCCCTGCTTTACCACTTAACGCAGATTCCATCTCCCTAGAAAATTTTTCTAAGGCTCTTTGTTTCTCAACTTCATGTTCTTTATCAACATAAGAACCGTTCTCATCAAATTCACTTTTTGTACCAATCCTTAGCACCATCGTATTTACTTTTACAAAATCACCATTGTTATCATACATGGTTTCCACTTGTGTAAACCTCTTCCACGTCTAATGATTCCTCTGCTTAATACGTTATCTGTTGAAACTATACTCTATCATATGATATTAAATTTCCATATACTCTAACAACTCATTCCAAAAAGGAGGATACGCATCACCCTCAAAGCCTTTTATATTATAATGTTCTTCCCCTGCCCAGACTTGAATACTCCATATTAACCGCATTGTATCTGAATCATCATCGTTCCGACTGTGTACTGCTATATCTGTCAATATATTTTCTTTAATAAATGATTGAAATTCTTTGTCTATTGAGAAACTCTCTTGCTTTTCCTGTTTTTCATTTCCGTATGATTTTATAGCCTTTGTGTGTGTTTCAAAATCTATATTCACGCACTCATAAGTATCCTTTTCGGTTTCATAGATTATTTCAATTTCTTTAATTTCTGTTTCATCAATATCTACTGTCTTATTACAGCCTTGATTAACAAACAAAGGAATTAACCACACTATCATAAAAAACCATAATGACTTTTTGATATTCATTATCGTCTGACACTCCTCATTAAATTTTTTAAAATATTGTTTTTTTCCATTTTTACCTGTCTCTTATACACATCTCCGAGCCCACGAGAGACTCGCTAATCTCGTATGC
>ENA-UAKZ01000256-UAKZ01000256.1-human-gut-metagenome-genome-assembly--contig:-NODE-256-length-22152-cov-5.695705_pt1 | contig 22152 bp, 19 predicted proteins | sample MGYA00243693_ERZ654454 | MGnify/ENA primary metagenome ERZ654454 (study PRJEB26926, sample SAMN06164508) | human gut metagenome | biome: ENVO:00009003; feature: ENVO:2100002; material: ENVO:00002003... | reverse complement strand
GCGTCAGATGTGTATAAGAGACAGCTATAAAACAGCGTTTTCCCTGTTTTCAGGAATATGTATGGTGCAGCTTTGGAATGTCGGCTTAAGCCTTGAATATCAGAGTGTGTTTATCCTTTGCTTTATGCTGTGTCCGCTTTATCTTCATTGTGAAAGAAGAAAGGAAACCGTTCTTTCCTATCTGTCGGTGGCAGGCGGAACCCTGACGGCATTTTTTGATTTTCTGACCTGTGAGACGGTGGTTATTTTACTGCCCCTTGTACTCGTCTGTTCCGTGCGGTTAGAGGAAGGAAGGCTTGGAGAGAGCAGGGAAAATGTGCGGCTTCTTATAAGATGCCTGTTAAGCTTCGGTTTATGCTATGTGGGCGCATTTTTTACAAAATGGACGCTTGCCACCGTTGTCACGGGAGAAAACAAATTTATTCCGGCGCTTGACCAGGCGGCGTTACGGGTGGCGGGAGACGGGATACAGACGAGCCCGAATCCGTTTGTTAGGGGATTTCTGGCTTTGACCGCAAATCTGTCCACGCTGTTTGGAGCGGAGAAAAGGGCGGATTTGTCCTATGCGGTAATCGGGACCTTCCTTTTCGCATGTCTGGGCGGTTCCCTGTATTATCTGTTCCGGAAGAAGGAGCAGGCAAAAGGAAAATGGCTGCTTCTCTGTCTGGGTGGTATTGTGTTTTTGCGTTATCTGGTTCTTGGCAATCATTCTTACCTGCATGGATTTTTTACCTACCGCGCACTGATTACACCGCTTACAGCGTTGTGTGCATATTGGCTTTTGGGAATGGAATGGAGGAAGGGCAGGGGGAAAAAGCATGGATAAATATGAAGTTACAATTCTGATGCCCTGTTTAAATGAAGAACACGCAATTGGTTATTCCATTGGTGAGGCAAAGGCATATATCGGCAAAAGCGGCATATCGGCAGAAATACTGGTTGCAGATAATGGGAGCACGGATTCATCCTGCGAGATTGCCCGTTCCATGGGGGCAAGAGTCGTGCATATTGAGGAAAAGGGCTATGGAAATGCTTTGCGGGGAGGGATTGCACAGGCAAAAGGAAGAAATATCATTATGGGTGATGCAGACGGCAGCTACGATTTTTCCAATCTGGATATCTTTATCGAAAAGCTGCGGGAGGGCTATACACTTGTGATGGGAAACCGCTATCTGGGCGGAATAGAATGCGGTGCAATGCCGCCGCTGCATCAATATTTGGGCGTTCCGGTACTGTCATGGCTTGGCAGGAAGAAATATCATACGGAAATTGGTGATTTTCACTGCGGGCTTAGAGCCTTTCATACCGAGAAGGCAAAAGAACTGGGATTAAAATCCGGCGGCATGGAATTTGCGACGGAGATAATTGGTGCCTTTGCAAAGGCAGACGAACGGATTTGTGAAGTGCCTGTGGTACTCCGGAAAGACCGGCGGTGCGGAAAATCGCATCTTCGTACCGTAAGGGATGGAATGCGGCATGTCAGGCTTATACTATTCGACAAGTAGGAAAACAGGAACCATCAGAAAGGAGAAAGTACATGAAGAAGAAATTAAAAGGGCTTGCGGCAATATGGCTTGCGGCAATTATGATGCTGGGGATTGTCTCACAAAATATAACCGTACAGGCGGCAACCGATGATATTTATTATTATATTTATACCGGCACGGAACCGCTTCAAAAAGGCGGTGAGAGTCTTTACAGTAAGAGGATTGATATAGAATTGGATACACCGTTAAACGAACAGTCCGAGATCATGGCGTATGTGGATGTACCCCAAGGAAAATTGCTGAGCTGGCGGTTATGGGGTGGTGAGTATGACAGCGGTTGGATTTATCCTGTGACCGACCCTGTGAGCAAGGAAGCAGGAGAAGGGGTTTCGCAGGAGGAATGCGATGCTTTGCTGGAAGAAGCGATGGAGCTGGATCCGCATATATGGTGGCGAAGTATGATAATTGAGCCGTACTTCCTTGATAAATGCAGGATTTCACAGCAGCCGGCAGCCTCTAATGCTTATACGGTAAAAGGGGAAAAGACAGAGGATGGAACGGATTGGCAGGAAACGGAGGATATCGCATACCAGTGGTATGAGACACAGGTTAAGAAAAAGGAATACCGTGTGGTGGACGAGAATGCTGTTCCAGAAGAGGAAATAAATTGTCTGGAGGTAGAGAATGGTTCCTATGAAGGAGGGTTTTGGCGTTCTGGTGAGGATAATGAATTCTCGATTCGTATTCCTGCTAAAGCGGGTGATGTGGTCACGGTTACCCCGAAGGAAGGAGTAAGCTTATATGTAGATGGATTACTTTGGTTTGAAAAGCAGGAGGATGGAACCTGGACTGCCACAGCGGAAGAAGACGGTGAATATCCTTTCTTTATTCTGAGTGAGGATGAGAATACTCCGGAATGCACCATCCAGGTGGAGCGGACAACGGTTACAACAACTCTGGTGCCAAATCAGACCACGGCAGCATTAACGGCTGGGGAGGATGGTAAACAGTATTTTTGCAGATGTACCTTTCATCCGGGTGGTGCCGCATTGGTAGTAGATAGTGATATCGTTACTTATGCAGCGTTTGAGGAACCGGACATTGGAATTGATTACCGGACGGAGGAGCTTGTGGGCTTTGAAACGGATGGTATTTATGAAATAAACGGAAAAACGGTGGTGCCGGAAAACGGAAAGCTGCCTGTGGGAAATTACATCGGAATGAAGGATACGGAGCTTTCCATTGTTAGGAAAGGCGATGCAGAGCATGCGGACAGCGAGCCACAGGTGTTGACGGTTTCACCATATCCGAGGGCACCGATGAATATCAAAACGGTGGGTGAGACCGCAAAAGGAGCAAATGACGGAAAAATCACCGGTCTGACGGATGGGATGGAATACAGGGTGTCCGGGGCGCAGACATGGGAAAAATTGACGGCAGATGTGTCGGGAACACTGGCAGGGCTTGCTCCCGGAACCTATGAGGTGCGCATTGCGGCAACGGAGGAAAGCTTTGCATCAAAGAAAACGGTTGTCACAGTGGCGGCATACGAAGAACCGGGACCGGAGCCTCCGGTAAAACCGTCAGGAACGGCTCCCGGCAGACCACCCGAGGTTATTTATGTGGATTTGAGCGAGACAGAGAAGGTCGGTGATATCGGGCTGCCGGAACAATGGCAGTGGAGTGACCAAGACAAAGAGCGGAGCCTTGGCGGTCTGGATGTAGGTGATACCATGAAGGTAACGGCAGAATATACCGGGGCAGATAGGGACAGCTATGAAACCGTGACAGCAGAAACCATTCTTTATATCGTAAAAGGAAAGCTGCAAAATATTACGAATCCGGAAGAGAATGCTTTTTCCGGGAATTTACAGATGAAACAGAGCGAACTGCAAAATTTGCTGCTGGATTCGGAAGATAAAACACAGATAGAGGATGGCGAGGACATTTATGTTTATTTGACAGTGGACAGTCTCGAAGACGGTGAGGTTCCGCTATCGGATAAGGAACAGGCAGCAAGGAAGGTGGCAGAGCTGCAGGCGGAGGCCAAAAAACAGGGTGAAAAAGTGACATTTGGTGCCTATATGGATGTATCTTTGTATAAGCGCATCGGAAATGACAGCCCGAAGAAGGTTACAAAGACGAATGGTATGGTTGAAGTCACAATTACGATACCGGAAGAATGGCTGAATGCGGGTGCATCCGTTACCAGAACCTTTTATATTCTGCGCGTACATAACGGTGTGGCAGAGCTGTTGAAATGCCGGCCGGGCGCTGGGGCAGGGGAATACATCTTTGAGACAGACGCCTTTTCCACCTATGCCCTTCTCTATACAGATAAAGCGGAGGACAAGGAAACGAAGCCGCCGCAGACAACCGAAAAGCCGGGCACTTCCGGGGGCGGAACAAAACCACCACAGACAACGGAAACACCTGCAAAAAAGGAGGATAATGCCAAAGAAGATGAAGCCGGACAGTCAGGTAACCAGATTGAAAAGAGGACGGATTTATCCCTTTTACTGGCGACTGGAAAGCAGAAGGGAACGAATGGGATTAAGCTGGACTGGTTAAAATGCAAGGATGTGTCAGGATACGAGGTATACTGGTCTTACTGTGACGGCAAGAAAAATTTTAAGAAGGCGAAGAGGATACAGGCAAGCAGTAAGCGGACATTTACCCATAAGAAGCTGAAGAAAAACCGTTCCTACAAGTATTTCATTGCTGCCTACCAAATGGTGGATGGAAAAACCTATTATGTTGCCAAATCACCGACCATCCATGTGGCGATGAAAAATGCGAAGCGTACAAATATCAAGAGCATCAAGGTAAACAAAACAAAATTAACGCTTAAGAAGGGAAAGAGCTTCAAGGTTAAGACAAAACTTATCTTGGAAAACAAGAAAAAGAAGCCTTTGACCCATGCCGCAAAGCTTCGCTATTACACAGATAATAAGACAGTGGCAGTTGTTTCAAAAAGCGGAAAGATTACGGCAAAGAAAAAAGGAAAATGCAACATTTATGTCATTGCAAATAACGGGGTATCAAAGAAGATTAAGGTTACAGTAAAATAGAGTGGTTTAATTACCTAATTATTATGAGTAGAAAGGATTGGCTGATAATGTTCAGCCAATCCTTTTTCTCTGACTATTTTCATAAATGTACAAATGGAAAAAAGTGAACTGCCACGATATTCAAGAAAAAGGATATTACAAAAAATACAGCATCAAAATGAGATAACAGAATTCAACATAACAGAATTCAATATAGTGACAAAATAATTGAAATATGGTATACTGAATACAAAAGTAAATATGCAAAGGATAATATTTTAAGGAGGGCTGTTTATGGGTGTTTCAGGACAAAAATTCGATTTACCACAGATGAAAGAATATTTTGAAAAGCAGATGCCAAATGTCAGACTTCTAAGTGATTTGACTTTAAGCGAGACCGATTTTAAAAGTTTAGGCGCTAAATTAAAATCAGCCTTTTCCTTCACTGACCGGAAGGATGGCATTGAGGATATTATGATATGCTATTTGGTGTACTGGGTATATGCTTTAATTTATTGGAATGAAGAGATTGGCATTCATGATGAATTGACAGATTATTGTGCCAGGCTGCCGCAGTATCAGTTGAGACATCATTTTCAGCTGTTGCTGGATACCTTTGCGAACTATAATATTGATGATTTTGGCTATCAGTCGGACAGCGTAGAGGATTTGTGTTCTAAGCTGATTGCAAGGCATGCAGGTATTCCAAATGATGAGAAATATCAGGTGTTTGAACTGATTGATGACTACCGGAACCAGAATGTATCGGTGGATGCAATGGTTTCTGATATTTATCTGCATCTGCCTTATAAGAGCCAGTATGTATTTTCCCTGCTGGATGAAAGTTCCAGACAGGATATTATTTGGGAAATCCGTACGATTATGGCAGAGATATGTTCAGGAGCTTATACAAGAGAGGAACTGTTTATAAAGTATCCCCATACCTCTGTGAGTCTGATTGACTACTGCTTTTACTGGCAGGAGGGAAGAGCTTTATTAGACCAGGCAAAATAGATTAAAACGAAAAGAGCTGCTGTGCAGCTCTTTTTTGTTGTTGCCATGCATCCGGAAGAAGCTGCCGGTGGCAGGTTCTGTAGGTCAAGCATATGAAAAAATGGTCCAGTGGACCATTTTTTGAGTGACTCAGCCGATAAGCCGGGTTATGTCGTTGAATAATCATCTATCTAGACCTGCTGTTACCAGCAGGTTCAAGCGACCTACCCGAGAACGTGACGGGCAGCCACATTGTTCTCTGTTCGGTCTTGCTTCGAGTGGGGTTTACAGAGCCTGTCCTGTTACCAGAACAGCGGTGAGCTCTTACCTCGCCTTTCCACCCTTACCAGAATCATCTGGCGGTATATTTCTGTTGCACTAGCCTGGGAGTCGCCTCCACCGGACGTTATCCGGCACTCTGCCCTATGAAGCCCGGACTTTCCTCACCTGTCACCTTTCGGAAAGACAGCCGCGATTATTTGTCTGAGTCGGATTTGATTTTAGCACGGGAGCCATAATCCGTCAACTTTTTGGAAATTTTAATTTTCTGATAGGCATTATGGTATTCCTCTGCCGAGTATGAATTAATATAATTTTTTATATATTTTTTCTGTATTCCCTGGGTGGCAAGGATATCTACAGCCTTGTTGTAGGCAATTGCGGCAGAGACTTTGTCCGGATAACGCCCCACAAGAACATTTCCTCTGATGTGTATGACGCATTCGTAAAACACCTGATTATCCTGGTGTTTTTGTGTTACTCCCATATATTCGTTGATTACCTTTAGATTTTCATAGCGGAAGTCATATTCATTCTGATTGACAAAAATATAGTCCGTTCCCTTTTTGGCATAACTCTTAATTCCATACCGGGAAAGAATGCTGTACTGGCTGCCATAATCACAGATAAAGTAATATCCCCCCCGGATTTGAAGCTTATGGTTTGCATAGAAGAATAAATCCTCCCGGTCAAAAATCAGATAGCGTTCCGGTGAAAGGTAATAATAGAAGAATCCGCGCTGAAGATAAATCGGTGTTTTAAAGTATATACCGCTATTGCGGTAATTTAACAAAATTACAAATTTCGTGAATTCCAGGGCAAAGTCATGGGAATAGTCTTCTAGTTGGTAGCTGTTTTCCCGCAGGATAGCAACCGCCTCACGATAGGCTTTTCCGGCGGCTTCCTCGGTGGAAAAGCTTCCTAAGCTGATGTGTTTTGTTTTAATTGTAATAGAAGAACGGTAATAAATGGTTCCGTCTTTTCTGGTTGATTTTGTAACACCTGGTAACTGCCCCATGGCTTCTCCTTTTTTAATATATGATTATGTTATTATATTAAACGGAAGCGGGGAAAATTGCAAATAGATTGTTATGGATGAGCATTATAAAAAGCTTGACCTTTAAGATGGGAAAATTTATAATAAAAAATACATATGTCTATATGAATTAGTTAGAGAAGGCGATTTGGGGATGAAGAAAAAGACTCGTATTTCAACAATTATAGGTGTTTTAATACTACTTCTTTTTACAGGTGCGATTATAGTGTTTGGTTACAGGGTAGTCGTGACCTCTGGTGAGCTTCCGGGTAAATTGGGCAGTGTCTCTGTGTCTGCTGAGAATTTGCAGTATTTGGGGCCAGTCATGAGTAAGGTTCAGAAGGTAGATTATGACACCATGAAATATGGTTATATGGATAGCATGATGCTGGCAAAGATGGATGTGCTGGATCAGCGTTATGAATCGGAGAGAATGGAAGAGATTCGTGCCATTAATAATTTGACTGCTATGAGCCAGAGGACTGCGGATAAGCTTGCTTATGAACAGGCGAAGGCAGAGCAGGAGGAGGCAGAGAGGCAGGCACAGCTGGCGGCAGAAGCGGCGGAAAATGCAAGACAGGCAAAAATACGTGCGCTTGCAGAGAGCATAAGAAATAAGGAAGAGGGCATCACCACAGGAGATGGCGGTGATACCGGTTCCGGTTCTACAGCCTCAAAAGGTGGCAGAAAAGGAGATCCTGTATACGCAACCAGCCATGGCAAGAGCCTTGGGAAATATGTGATTACGGCGTACTGTACCTGTCGTATCTGCTGTGGTGTGTATTCTGGCGGTAATCGTACAGCCAGTGGAACAGTTCCCACTACAAACCGTACCATTGCAGTGGACACCAGTGTGATTCCCTTTGGAACAAGAGTGGTTATCAATGGACAGATATATGTAGCGGAAGACAGGGGAGGAGCCATTAAGGGAAAACGTATTGATATGTTTTTCTATACCCATAAGGAAGCACTGCGATGGGGAAGGCGGACCATGGAGGTATTTCTGGCAGAGTAGATGGCGGGAAATACTTGCGTTAATTTACTATCTGTGGTAAAGATATAATGTAAATCATATGGCAAGAAGCAGATTTCTGCTTATTATAGAAACATTTTAAGAAAAGAGGACAAAAGAATGGCAGTCACCTACAAGAGTACACGTAACAGTAATGAAACAGCAACGGCATCCCAGGCGATTTTAAAGGGATTGGCAGAAAATGGTGGATTATTTGTGCCAGACCATATTCCGGCACTGGATGTGGATTTGAATGATTTGGCAAAAATGAATTACCAGGAGGTAGCATATGAGGTTATGAGCCGTATGCTGACTGATTTTACGGAAGAAGAATTAAAGTACTGTATTAACAGTGCCTATGATAAGAAATTCGACACAGAGACAATTGCACCCCTTGTTAAAAAGGCTGGGGCACATTATCTGGAGTTATTCCATGGTTCCACAATTGCATTTAAGGATATGGCGCTTTCGATTTTGCCTTATCTTCTTGTAACCTCTGCAAAGAAGAACCATATAAAAAATGATATTGTTATTTTAACAGCTACCTCCGGAGATACAGGGAAAGCTGCACTTGCCGGTTTTGCAGATGTTCCGGGTACTAAGATTATTGTATTTTATCCGAAAAACGGTGTCAGTCCGATTCAGGAAAAACAGATGGTGACACAGCGGGGAGATAATACATCAGTGGTTGGTATTATCGGCAATTTTGATGATGCCCAGACCGGTGTTAAAAATATGTTTAATGATAAAGAGCTTGCACGGGTTATGGATGACAAGGGCTATCAGTTTTCCTCTGCATACTCTATTAACATTGGACGTCTGGTTCCCCAGATGGTTTATTATGTATATGCGTACACCCGTATGATAGCCAGCGGAGAGATTAAAGCCGGTGATAAGATTAATGTGGTGGTTCCGACTGGTAATTTCGGTAATATTTTAGCAGCCTACTATGCAAAGGAGATGGGACTTCCGATTGCAAAGTTTATTTGTGCATCCAATGATAACAAGGTATTATATGATTTCTTTGAGACCGGGGTATACGATAAGAACAGGGAATTTATTTTGACCACCTCTCCATCTATGGATATCTTGATTTCAAGCAATTTAGAGAGATTGATTTACCGCATTGCGGGAGATGATTCCTCCAAAAACAGTGAATTAATGAAAGCTTTGACATCGGATGGAAGATACGAGATTACAGAGGAAATGAAAGACAGGTTGTCGGAGTTTTACGGAAACTATGCAAACGAAAAGGAGACAGCAGAAACCATTAAGAAGATATATGAATCCGAGCATTATATTATGGATACCCATACTGCAGTGGCAGCCACGGTGTATGGTAAATATCAGGCAGCCACTGGCGACAAGACGCCTACGGTAATTGCATCAACTGCAAGTCCGTACAAATTTACAAGAAGCGTCATGGAGGCGATTGATGAAACATATGCTTCCCAGTCTGATTTTGAACTGGTGGATGAGCTTTACAAGCTGTCAGGGGTGAAGATTCCACAGGCAATTGAGGACATCAGAAGTGCAGCCGTACTGCATGACACAGTTTGTGATAAAAGCGAGATGGAAGCTATCGTCCGCAGAATTTTAGATTTGTAGGATTTATAAAATGAAAAACAGACAGTTCATTGGTACCATCCTGTCTTAAAATAAAACTAGGGCTGAACAGAACAGGATTATTGGAATTGTGACACCTGTATTCAGACTTAGTCTGTATACAGGTGTTTTTGACTTTGTATAGAACAGTTATAATTAATAAGAAGGAGATGAGAAAATTATGTATACATTACAGACCAGTGCCAGCTTTGACAGCGCACATTTCTTAAAAGGATATGCGGGAAAATGCAGCAATATCCATGGCCATCGCTGGACCGTTGAGGTAACCGTGGCGTCAGAGGAGGTAGAACAGGAAGGGCAGATTTGCGGAATGGTGGTGGATTTTAAGACTCTGAAAGAGGAATTAAACCAACTGGCAGATGGGCTTGACCACAGTCTGATAATAGAGGAGGGAAGTCTTAAGGAAAAGACGAAGGAAGCCTTGGCTGAAGAAAATTTCCGTATGGTGGAGCTTCCTTTCCGTCCTACAGCAGAAAATCTGGCAGAATATTTCTTCAACAGGATGGAGGAAAGGGAGTATCAGGTAGTATTAGTTAAGGTATATGAAACGCCAAATAACTGTGCAGGGTATAGCAGATGAAGGATGGGAATCAATTCCGTGTTGTGGAGCGTTTTATCAGTATTAATGGAGAGGGCAGGCGCGCCGGACAACTGGCAGTGTTTATCCGTTTTGCCGGCTGTAACTTGAATTGTGAATACTGTGATACGAAATGGGCGAATGCGCCAGATGTTTCCTATGAGCTCTGCACAAAAGAGGAAATCTACGAGAAGATAAAAGAAAGCGGTGTGCAAAATGTAACCTTGACCGGAGGGGAGCCGTTGCTGCAAAACGGCATAAAAGAGCTTTTGACACTGCTCCGGCGGGATGAAGGTCTTCGGATTGAGATTGAGACCAATGGAAGTGTGGATATAAGTGCTTTTTTTAAGGAAGCTGACGAAGCGTCATGGGACAATGTGTCATTTACACTGGATTATAAAACGGCTGTCAGTGGTATGGAAGACCGGATGTATTTGGAAAATTACCGGAAGGTAAGGGCTTCTGATACAGTAAAATTTGTAGTTGGAAGCCGGGAGGATTTATTAAAAGCAAAACAAATTATTGAAACTTATCATCTGGTGGAGAAAGGATGCGGCATTTATTTAAGCCCCTGCTTTGGCAGGATAGAGCCGGCAGAAATGGTTGATTTTTTGATAGAAGAGAAGATGAATGATGTGAATATCCAGTTACAGCTTCACAAATTTATCTGGAGCCCGGATAAGCGGGGCGTATAGAATTTGCAGGGCCTGATGAAATAAGGCGGCTGGCATGACAGCAGATTGGAGGATAATATGGCGATAGATGAGAAAGCAATAAAGGAGCATATCAGAGGGATTCTGACTGCACTCGGGGATGATCCGGATAGGGGAGGCTTGAAGGATACACCAGACCGCGTGGCGAGAATGTATGCGGAAGTGTTTGAGGGAATGAATTATACCAATGATGAGATTGCGGAAATGTATTCTAAGAGCTTTGAGATACCAGAGGGCAGCGGGGAAGATATGGTGGTGGTAAAAGATATCGAGGTGTTCAGCTATTGTGAGCACCATCTTGCACTGATGTATGACATGAAGGTAACGGTGGCGTATATTCCCAATGGAAAGGTGATTGGACTGAGCAAGATTGCCAGGATTGCAGATATGGTGGCAAAACGGCTGCAGCTGCAGGAACGGATTGGAACGGATATAGCGGAGGTCATCAGCAAAGCTACAGGAGCCTCTGATGTGGCGGTTTATATCGAGGGGAATCATAGCTGTATGACAGCCCGGGGAATCCGGAAGCCATCAGCGAAGACCGTGACAACCACTTTCCGGGGGAGATTTGAGAAGGAGCCGGAGCTGCAGAATAAGCTGCTGATGATGATAAAATAGAAATGAAAATATAATAAATAGGAAAAGGAGAGCAGGTTATGAATAGGAATACGCGGAATAAGGATGCGGCAGTCGTCATTTTTAGTGGTGGGCAGGACAGTACGACCTGTCTGCTCTGGGCATTAAAACATTATAGGAAAGTGGTTGCGGTATCTTTTGACTATGGACAAAAGCATAAGGCAGAGCTTGAATGTGCAAGGGAGATTACGGAAGAGTTAGGTGTGGAATGGCATGTCATGGACATGGGGCTTTTAAACCAGTTAGCGCCAAATTCGCTGACCCGGGAGGATATTGTGGTAGACGAGAATGCCCCGGAGGAGGGAACTCCTAACAGTGTAGTGGATGGGAGAAATATGCTTTTTCTTACCTTTGCTGCCGTTTTTGCAAAGCAGAGGGGAATAACGGACTTGATAACGGGAGTGTCCCAAAGTGATTTTTCGGGATATCCGGACTGCCGGGATGTCTTTATAAAATCCCTTAATACAACCTTAAATCTTGCCATGGAATATACATTTTGCATTGAAACGCCTCTGATGTGGATTGACAAGGCAGACACCTGGAAGCTGGCAGATGATTTAGGTGGATTAGAGCTTGTGCGCAACAAAACCCTGACGTGCTATAACGGCGTTAAGGGAGATGGTTGTGGCAGTTGTCCAAGTTGTAAGCTGAGACGAAAGGGATATGAGGAATTTTTAAAAAAGTACAAATAAAGGCATAGACCTCCGCTACAACCGTCCGACCCTGTCCGGTGCTGACTTCCTTGAAAAAGTACATAATTCTCATTATCGGAAACCTTTTAACATTTTCATGCCTTTCACTGCTTTTTTGTATAGCATCAGCTATGTATAAACGTGACGATTTTTGCACAACTTCACGATTCCTTGAAAGCTGGATGTTTTTAGACATTTGCCTTTATTGTGCGTCCTATGTGAAAACTCGTGCCACGGCAAGTGCTTTCTCGATTGGTGTGCAGACCCTCTGAGAACGCGGGCACTTGGAACCTGTCCTTTAGGTTCCTAGTGTCCCTTGCGTTTGAAGCGGAGCAAACGCGTGTCTGCAACCAACGAGAACCACTGCGTGGCACTCAGACAATCACTTCGGACGCACATGGCAAATGTCTGTAAAAACAGCAGCTTTCTAAGGAATCTAGTTGATTGCCAAAATCGTCCCTGTTATATATGGCTGATTGATACACTGTATCATACGCAAAAGGCATATATACATTTACAGCTTCCGATAGTAAAAATTATGTGTTATCTGGATTTTACTTCTTTCCAAAATGCGTTGTATATCCGGTCAGCGTCCTCTCCAAGATACTGGAAGGTTTCCAGATTGTTATATTTTGACAAATCCGGAAATGCAATTTCACTGTTTCGTATCTCCTCATCTTCAATGAGCTTGCGAGCCTCTGTGTTTGGAGTGGAGTAGGTGATATACTCAAAATTCATGAGGGCAATATCCGGACGGCAGAGGAAATTGATGAATTTCTCTGCATTGTCTTTGTTTGGGGCATCTTTTAAAATGCACCAGGAGTCAATCCATACATTGGTTCCTTCCTTTGGAATCACATACTCCAAATCCGGATTTTCCCGCTGTGTATAGATAGCTTCTCCGGAGTAAATGACACCGATGGCAGCCTCGTTGCCAATCATTTTATCTCTTACCTGGTCCACCACATAAGCCTGAGTGAAAGGTTTTTGTTCAATTAAAGCATCCCTGGACTGTTTTAGTTCATTTTCATCGGTAGAATTCATGGAATAGCCAAGCTTTTTTAATGCCACCATGAAGGCGTCTCTTACGGAATCCTGCATCAGGATATTATCAGCATACTTTTCATTCCATAAAATGTCCCAGGAATCCACCGTTTCGTCTACCATGGTTTTATTGTAAAGAATACCTACGGTACCCACGCAGTAGGGAATGCTGTATTTATTTTCCGGGTCAAATTCTTTAGACTGGTGGTAGTAGTTTTTATCAATGTTTACCGCATTTGGCACGTTGTTAAAATCAATTTCTGCCAGTAAATCATTTTCAATCATTTTCTGAATCATGTAATCGGAAGGGCAGACTACATCATACTGGGTCGCACCGGACTCGATTTTTGGATACATGGTTTCATTTGTCTCATATTCATCGTATATGACTTCAATACCGGTTTCCGCTTCAAATATATCAATGACATCCGGGTCTAAATATTCTCCCCAGTTGTAGACGATAACCTGTCCATTGTCCTGCAGGGAAGTACTACCGTTATAAATAAAGATGGAGATGATGATTAAAATGCACGCAGTGGCGGCGGAAATATATTTTTTCATCCCCGGCTGCAGGGTTTTTCTGGTATGGACACATTTTTCTTTCCATACTGGTGCCAGGTTCACAATTAAAAGCAGCACAAACACCGCAACAAAAATAATGGTGGAAAGTGCATACATTTCAGGCTTGATGCCCTTGCGAACCTCTGTGTATATTTTAGTGGAAAGGGTATCCACACCGGCGCCCTTTGTAAAATGGGTGATGATAAAGTCATCTAAGGACATGGTAAATGCCATGAGAAAACCTGATAGCACACCCGGTAAAATGTCCGGAAAAATAACCTTGAAAAAGGCATATACTGGTGAGGCACCAAGGTCCAACGCTGCCTCATAGGTATGGGGGTTCAACTGTCGGAACTTTGGCATCACATTTAGAATTACATAGGGAATATTAAAGGTAATATGTGCCAGTAGTATCGTCTGCATTCCAAAGCGGAGACCGAAGCTGATGAATAGAAGCATCAGGGAAATTCCGGTTACAATATCTGCATTCAGCATTGGAATGTTGTTGATTCCAAGCAGGATATTCCGGGAACGGGTCTTCATATTGCCTAAGGCAATGCAGGTAATCGTTCCGATTAGTGTGGCTGCAACAGAGGACACAATTGCAATAAAAAGCGTGTTGTAAAGTGCCTGCATAATAGTCTGGTTTTCAAATAAGGAGGAATACCAGGCCAGGGTAAAGCCACCCCATTTTGCTCTGGTTCTGCTGTTATTAAAGGACAGAATCATCAGTGTTACAATCGGGGCATAGAGAAAAATAAATATAATGATTATATAAAATCGTTCCAAAAACCGTTTCATCAGACTAAGCTTCCCTCCCCGTCTTTATCAAATAGTGCAGAAGCAGCCATACTGATAATGATGAAAATCATCATAACCAGGGAAAGCCCGCTTCCCAGATTCCAATTGCTTGCCTGGGTAAATTCCTGTTCAATCACATTTCCAATTAACAGAATTTTGCTTCCACCTAGTAGGTTTGAAATCACAAAGGTGGTGAGGGCAGGAATAAATACCATGGTTATACCGCTGATTACACCGGGAATGGTTAAGGGAAAGATAACCTTGGTAAAGGTCTGTACACTGTTTGCGCCAAGGTCTCTTGCCGCATTGATTACATCCGAATCCAATTTAATCAGAGAGTTGTAAATAGGCAATACCATAAATGGCAGAAAATTATATACCATGCCAAGTATGATGGCATAAGGGGTGTTTATGATATTCAGCGCCGGCAGATGGAGATAGGACAATATGGAGTTGATGACTCCGGTTTTTTCCAGCAGTGTCTGCCAGGCAAGAGTTCGTAGTAAAAAATTCATCCACATTGGCAGAATAAAAATCAGTACAATAAAACTATTCTGGTTTACTCCCAGCTTTGACAAAATCATGGCAAGTGGGTATGCCAGAAACAGACAGATTACAGTGGCAATCAGGGAGAGCAGAATGGACAGTAATAATGCCTTCATATGTTCTGGTTCTGCGATAGCGGTAATGTTATCAAGGGTAAAGGCACCGGATTTATCTACCAGTCCGTAGTAGAAAATCATGAAAAGCGGTATCAGAATAAAGATAACTGACCATACGGTAAAGGGCATTGCCAGCCATTTTCCTTGTTTACTCTTCAATGTAGGCTACCTCCTCGTCTTCAGATTCCGGTTTGTGCATAATCTGGATGTTAAATGGGTCTACGCTGATTCCTACCGGTTCCCCTACAGGATGCATAACAGTTGAGTGTACCAGCCAATCAAAGCCGCCTGCCATAACCTCCATTTCGTAATGCACACCTTTGAAAATGACATGAGTTACTTCTCCGAAAATTGTGCCCTCTTCAGGTTTACATAATATAACATCCTCCGGGCGTATAACCACATCCACCGGTTTGTTGCTGCCAAAGCCCTCATCTACGCACTTCCATCTGGCATCCATAAAGGAAACAAGGCGGTCTTCTATCATCATGGCGTCAATTAAGTTGCTGTCACCGATAAAGTCTGCAACGAAGGCATTCTGCGGTTCGTTATAAATATCTTCCGGTGTTCCAATCTGCTGGATATATCCCTGGTTCATAACCACAATGGTATCGCTCATGGTCAGTGCCTCCTCCTGGTCATGGGTGACATAGATAAAGGTGATTCCAAGTTCGTTCTTTAATCGGATTAACTCGTACTGCATATCCTGTCTGAGTTTTAAATCCAGAGCACCGAGGGGCTCATCTAAAAGAAGAATTTTAGGTTCATTTACAATGGCGCGGGCGATGGCAATTCTCTGCTGCTGACCGCCGCTTAGGGAATTTGGTTTCCGGTTTTCGTATCCGTCCAGATTTACCAGCTTCAGGGCATATTTGATTTTGTCATCTATATATGCCTTGCTCTTGTTCTTAAGCTTCAGCCCGAAAGCAATATTTTCCGCAATGGTCATATGGGTAAATAGAGCATATTTTTGGAATACCGTATTTAACTGCCGTTTGTTTGGCGGAACAGCAGTAATATCCTTGCCATCAAACATAATCTTGCCGGAATCCGGTTGTTCAAATCCACCTATAATCCGAAGAGTAGTGGTTTTTCCGCATCCAGAGGGACCCAGCAGGGTTAGAAATTCATTTTCCCGGATGTATAAATTCAAGTCATCCAGTACCACATTATTGTCATAAGATTTTGTTATGTTTACAAGATTGATTAATTTGTTCGCCATGGAATCAATGTCCTCCTTAGGGGTTTTGTCATGTCCGGTATGATTAGAAGCTTGGGGGGCTGGATACCCATATCAGGACAGCACCATTTTTACCAGCCTCGATGTAATGTCTGCCGGAAGGGGTAAAGTAAAAGGCTTCGCCCTTTTTTGCTTTGTGATTTTTGTTTCCCACATGAATGATGATACTGCCGCTTAACACATAGCCGAATTCTTCTCCCTCATGGGGCAGGTCAGGATAGGTGGAACCACATGGCTGCAGGGTCAGGCGGATTGGCTCCATTTCATTTTTCTGGGCGTTGGGAATAATCCATTCTATTTTATTGCCCAGTTCTTCGTCTGTTTTCTCAAAATAGTCATCCTGTCTGAAAACAATCTGTTCCTCTTCCTCGTCATTAAAAAAGTCTTTCAGGTTTGTGCCCAGGCATTGCAGGATATCCATAAGTGTCGCAATGGACGGGGAAGTTAAATCCCTTTCCACCTGGGAAATAAATCCCTTGGAAAGCTCTGCCCGGTCTGCCAGCTCTTCCTGGGTAAGATTTTTGGAAACCCGGAGAGCCTTAATTTTATATCCGATGTTCATATGTTCTCCTTATATGCTGAAGATTATTACCAATAAACTTGAAGTTTACTTTTACTAAACTTCAAGAGATATTATACATATTATGAAAGTGAAGTCAATACTAAACTTGCGGATTAGTAAAAGTAAAGTAACAGTTCAGCCTTTAGTTGCCGGACGTCTGTGGTTTTGACAAAATGATTCCGATGCGGGGACGTTTGCACTTAATCGTGTGCGTAATGGTACCAAGCTCGAAAAAGCCTCGCTAAGTATCAACGGACACGAATACCTCTCCTCTGGAAATCATTTTTGTCAAAATCACAGCCTGTGTACTGACATTCAAGGCTGAACTGTTACAAAGTAAATGTTTTAAGAGTATTCAAAAATAGTAAAGTGTGATATAATATGAACACTTAGCGAGTGCGAATTTACTGAAGCGATTATTTTTATGAAAAGAAGTTGGGCGTATGGGTTTATTAGAAATTGATTTAATTGAAGATTTATTGCACAGTTCTACCATTTCCAAAGGAATTGAGCGGACCATGGAACGCATCATAAATGAACTAGAGATTGACAGCATGTATATCATCCATTATGAAGAAGATATTATGCTTCCAGAGATTGTGTTTGAATGGGAAAGCCGGGAAGGGAAAAGAATTTCCAGATTAAAGGAATATATAGATTTTATGGAGGATAGGTATCATTTTGACGAGGAAAATCTATATGTTGCAAGGGCGACTACCGTGCTTCCGACGGAAGAAAAGAAGTGTTATCAGGAGCTTGGCTATGAGGCAGTTGTGGAATACCGGATGACTAATCATGGAAATGGAGTCGGCTATATGGTGCTGGGCTGGGAATGTATAAAGGAGCTTACCGAGGAAGAGGTTAAGGCATTACATATTCTGTTTAAGCTGATGAATGAGATGCTTGTAAAACAGTTTTTTAAGGAGATTGTGGGGGAAAGTGACTGGAGACTGTTTAAGGTGGCAAGCACCATGACGCGGACCATATTATATATGGTGGATGAAGAATACCGTATTCAATACATAAACAATTATGCAAAGGATGTATATCCCAATAATAAAATAGGAGATTTTTGTTATAAGGCAATCCGTGGGGAGGATGCGCCTTGTAAGGAGTGTCTGCTGCATAAGCTGAAGGAGCAGGAATTTATCGAAAGTTCTATGTATTTGCCGTATTTAGAGGATTCTTTTCGTGTAAGTGTGTCAAGGGTGAAGGTTCAGGATAACCGGAACGCTTATGTGCTGACCTTGCAGAAGCAGACGGATTCCCGGATAATGCACCAAAGGGAATCCATTGAGAAAAAATTTGTGTTTGCCATGCAGATGCTGTATAAGGATATGATTGCAGTGGAGATACGCCGGGATGCCTTTTACAATTTGTTTAAGCTGGATATGGACGACAGGTATTCTTATAGCCTGGATTTTGTGTTAAAATGGCTGTCAAAGGTACATCTGGATGACAAGCAGAAATTTTTAGAGTGCTTTGATATTAGTTTTTTACAGAATGCATATTTGAATGGGGAAACAAAAAAGGAGATTGACTTCCGGTACCGTACCCACGAAGGCAGTTATCACTGTATGAATGGGAAGATTTTATTTGAGCAGAATACGAATAAGGAAGTAACAGCTTATATTTTGTTTCAGGATGTGGAACAGGTGCGGAGCAGCCAGATAGAGGAATACCGGCAGCTTCGGGATTCCTTGATGGCAGCACGTTCTTCTGCAGAATTGAAAGGACAGGTGCTTGCCAATATTTCCCATGAAATCAGAACGCCAATGAGTGGTATAATCAGCATGTCCAGTGTGGCAAAACAGGTATATAAGGACGAGGAACGACTGTTAGAATGTCTTGCCAACATTGATGATTATGCAGCGCATATGATGCAAGTTATGGATTCCCTGCTGGAAACGGTAAAGGTGGACAACAATGCCATTACGATTGCAAAACAGCCATTCCGGCTGGAGAATTTTTTAAACCACGTAGACATTGCGGTGCGGGAAAAGATAGAAAAGAAAAATGTACAGTTTACGATTCAGTCCTACTGCCAGTATAAGCAGCTGTTAGGAGATGAAATCCGTCTCCAGCAGGCGGTTTGTTATCTGATAAATAACGCAATTTCTTATACACCGATTTCTGGTCAAATTTGTTTTACTGCAAAACAGATGGCGGTTGATAAGAAAACAGTATATATCCGTTTTATTATTGAAGACACAGGAAAGGGACTGACAGAGAAGATGAAAGAAAGTATCTTTGGCTTTACTAAGGATACGGAAAATGGCGTTGTGGAAAAACAGCATTTTGACCTGTCTCTTGCGGCAAGGGTGATTCAGTTGATGGGCGGACAGATTGGAATGGATGTGAATGCCAGGGGCACAAAGATTTATTTTACACTTCCATTTGGATTGCAGGAAGAGGTGCAGAATAAGTCTGTCAAAAAGAAGATGACACCTGCAGCCGGTAATTTTACAGGTAAACGGATTTTACTGGCAGAGGACAGCGAGCTGGGGCAGGATGCCATACGGGCAGTGTTAGAAGTGGTTGGATTTACTGTAGATACGGTAGACAATGGAAAGAAGGCAGTTATCCAGTTCGTTTCACAGCCGGCATTTACCTATGACGCAGTGCTGATGGACGTGCATATGCCATTCATGGATGGTCGTGAGGCAACTCGGTGTATACGGATTTCCGGTAAAGAAGACAGTGAGGAGATACCGATTATCGGTCTCATGGCAAATACCTATGATGAGGATGTAGAGGAATCCTTGAAGGCTGGTATGCAGGCACATCTGGCAAAGCCGGTAGATGTGGATACCCTATATAAAGTACTGGAAAAAGTAATTCCGGATGAAGAGGAACTTCTGGTATAAGAGGATTAGAAATAATTAGGAGGCAGAGATATGAGTTATACGTTAGTAAGTGACGCAACCCTTGATTTACCAATGGATTTAGTAAAAAGGTACGGCATTGCCGTTGTACCTATGGCATTTACCCTGGACGGTGAGGAGATTCTGCATTATCCGGATGAGAGAAATATGACGACGGAAGATTTTTATGAAGCATTAAAGCAGGGAAAAAAATCAGTAACCTCTCAGATTAATCCGGTAAATTATGTAGAATTTTTCACGCCGATACTGGAAAAGGGTGAAGATATCCTGTATATCTGTTTTACCTCAGGCATGAGTGGAACATACCAGTCTGCGCTGATTGCAAAGGATATGCTGAAGGAAGATTTTCCAGAGAGAAGTATTCGTGTGGTGGATTCGCTGTGTGCTTCAGCGGGACAGGGATATTTTGTTTATATGGCAGCTATGAAGAAAGAGGAGGGCTTATCCCTTGACGAATTGGAGCAGTGGGTTATCACAAACCGGAACAGGGTGGCACACTGGTTTACAGTAGATGATTTGTTCCATTTACAAAGGGGCGGCAGACTTTCCTTTGCAGAAGCCATGCTTGGCAGTGCTCTTAAAATCAAACCGATTATCAGTGTGGATGATGAGGGAAAACTTTATGTGGAAAATAAGGTCCGCGGAAACAAAAAAAGCGTGGAATATATGATTTCCAAAATAAATGATACAATGGATGAGGAGGAGCATACCGTATTTATCGGTCATGGTAATGCCGAGGAGCGGGCATTGGAATTAAAGGAAAAGCTGCTGGAGCGGACGGAGGCAGAGAATATCCAGATTACAAAAATAGGACCGATTATAGGAACCCATACAGGTCCGGGGATGTTGGCAGTTGTGTTTATGGAAAAGGAAAAATAGAATATCGAAGACCCAGGGTGAAGTCTTGTCACATTTTGCGAAAATTCAACATACTATGAAGTATACAAAGGTAATAGGGAGAATTTTTTTGGAACCTTATTGTAATATGAATACTTCTAATGGAAGATATTTTCAAAATTCTATGAGCCAGGGCTGTAGAACATGTGGAGACCCACGGAACAGGGTAAATAGCAATAACAATGAAAGACCATGTCCTGACAGACAGAAACGAATGATGCGTGACAATGCTGGAAGAGGCATGGAGGTAGAGTGTGTCTGCAAAGTATCTCCAAAAAAGAACTGCCACCAGGATGACCCAATGGAGAAACTTGGTGACCGTTTTCCAGTTGTAATGGCATATGTTCCATGGCAGCAGTGGGGGGAACTGTATGATGCCGATTGCGGTTTAATGCAGGGAACCATTTTTAAAGAACTCAACTTAATCTTTTGTGGAGTGAGGTGCTGATTATGGAAAATATGTGCAAAGAAGATTTATTTAAGCTGATTCAGAGCACAAATTTTGCTATTATTGAATTGGCACTTTATCTGGATACGCATCCGGACTGTCCTTGTGCGCTAAAGACCTATCATGACTATCATCATACTTTCTTAGAGGCGGTTTCTGTTTATCAGAAACGTTTTGAGCCGATTACAATCTATGGTGTGCATTGTGATGATTACTGGACATGGGGAAATGAACCATGGCCATGGCAGAAAGGATGTGATTGTTAATGTGGACTTATATGAAGATGTTAGAGTATCCGGTAAATATTAAAACCACGAATGCAAAGCTTGCTATGGCAATCATGAGCCAGCTTGGTGGACCGGATGGAGAAAAGGGAGCATCCACCCGATATCTTTCTCAGCGTTATGCAATGCCGGATAACCGGGTTATCGGTGTACTGACGGATATCGGCACAGAGGAATTAGGGCATGAGGAGATGGTATCCACCATCGTGACCCAGCTGACAAAGAATCTTTCTATGAAGGAAATTGAAGATTCTGGCTTTTATCAGTACTATGTGGACCATACCATTGGTATCTGGCCGCAGTCTGCCAGCGGTGTGCCTTTTTCAACGGCAACGCTCCAGTCAACAGGAGACCCGATTACCGACCTTCATGAGGATATGGCGGCTGAGCAGAAGGCTCGTTTAACCTATGACAATATCTTAAGGCTTTGTAAGGATGAGCCGGACGTCTATGATGCCATCAAGTTCTTAAGAGAGCGTGAAATGGTGCATTACCAGAGATTCGGTGAGAGTCTGCGTCTGATTCAGGATGATTTGGATGCAAAGAATTTCTATGCATTTAATTCAGCCTTTGACAAGAAGGCGACATGCCTGTAATAGGATTGTACAAATAGACACGGAACATTATATCTGTCTCTTATACACATCTGACGCTGCCGACGAACTCT
>ENA-UAKZ01000186-UAKZ01000186.1-human-gut-metagenome-genome-assembly--contig:-NODE-186-length-25849-cov-5.437466_pt1 | contig 25849 bp, 25 predicted proteins | sample MGYA00243693_ERZ654454 | MGnify/ENA primary metagenome ERZ654454 (study PRJEB26926, sample SAMN06164508) | human gut metagenome | biome: ENVO:00009003; feature: ENVO:2100002; material: ENVO:00002003... | reverse complement strand
TCTACACCCTAGAGTTCGTCGGCAGCGTCAGATGTGTATAAGAGACAGCACATAATCCTTTGTCACCATAATTTCAGCCGCCACGAAGGGCTCTTCCATATAATCAATCTGGGACGGGTCTGGAAGATTGGATGGATTGGTAAGCTCAAGCATCTCACCATCCGTCTTATAAACCCGGTACACGACTCCCGGAGCCGTTGTCACCAAATCCAGATTATATTCTCTCTCCAAACGCTCCTGGATAATTTCCAGATGCAGCAGCCCTAAAAATCCGCACCGGAAACCAAAGCCTAATGCAATGGAGGTTTCCGCCTCATAGCTTAAGGCTGCATCGTTTAACTGCAGCTTTTCCAGCGCATCTCTAAGCTCCGGATATTTCGCTCCATCTGCAGGATAAAGTCCACAATACACCATGGGGTTTGCTTTCTTATATCCCGGAAGGGCTTCCTCACAGGGATTATCAGCATCCGTCACCGTATCTCCCACCCGGGTCTCCTTTACATCCTTAAGACTTGCCGTAATATATCCCACCATTCCGGCAGAAAGCTCGTCCTGTGGAATAAACTGCCCGGCTCCAAAAATACCGACCTCCACGACCTCCACAACTGCACCGGTCGCCATCATCTTAATATTGCTTCCCTTTCTCACAGAGCCGTCAAACAGACGGCAGAAAATAATAACTCCTTTATAAGCATCGTATTTACTGTCAAATATAAGTGCCTTCAGCGGACCCTTCACATCCCCGAACGGTGCCGGTATCTTCGTTATAATCTGTTCTAACACCTCATCTATATTCAGTCCTGTCTTGGCAGATATACGAGGTGCATCCTGCGCCTCAATTCCAATGACATCCTCTATCTCATTTACAACCCTGTCCGGCTCTGCACTGGGCAAATCAATCTTGTTGATAACCGGCATAACATCTAAATCATTATCAATGGCAAGATACACATTCGCCAGTGTCTGGGCTTCGATTCCCTGTGCCGCATCAACCACTAAAATGGCACCCTCACATGCTGCAAGGCTCCGGGATACCTCATAATTGAAATCTACATGTCCCGGCGTATCAATCAAATTAAAAATATATTCCTCTCCATCCTGCGCTTTGTAAACAATCCGCACCGCCTGTGCCTTGATTGTGATTCCACGTTCCCTCTCCAAATCCATATTGTCAAGAACCTGCGCCTGCATCTCCCTGCTGGTCAACAGTCCTGTTTTTTCAATAATCCGGTCTGCCAAAGTTGATTTTCCATGGTCGATATGTGCAATAATGCAAAAATTGCGAATGTGACTCTGGTCTAAATGTGCCATTTCTTCTCTCCTGTTCCACAATCCGGCTTCACGAGAAAAAAATAAATCTCTTATGAAGCCAGACTACATAATTGGTATAATTATAGCATATTATTCCTTTTTACTCAACACCTTATCCAGTATTGCCGCCAGTGGTTCCATGGCGTTTTTTTCTTCCTCCAGCGTATTATTTTGCGCCCCTACCTCAATCAGGGCTGTCCTCGGCAACAGATGAAGATTATACCGGAGACTTCTCACATAAATCTTTCTCACATAATCCCCGTAATGCTCTTTTCCGGTCAGGTACATCTGAAAGGAAAACGCCAGATTAGAAAGCTTATTGGGATTTTTTAAATAGTCAATCTCTCCATTCATATTGGAGCGGCTGACACCATTTAAAAACATGATTTTTGCTGTCCGCTTGCCATTTACCTCTGTCACAAGATGGGTTTCCTCATCGACACCATCCCTGTGCAAATCAATCACCACCTCAATTGAGGGATTTTCCTTTAATATTTTTGACACGTTATTGTATGCATTCTCGTATGCCTTGCTTCTGTCTAAAACCCCGTCGATAACATCATAGGCAGTCTCATCATGATAGACCGCTATTCCATACTGCTCCTCTAAAATTTTGGTGAGATAACTCCCCACTCCCACAATGGTATCCTCTTTTTTGCCCTCCCGGCTGTCAGCAAAGCTCTCCGAGCCATGAGTGTGGTAGATAAGCACTTTATATTCTCTTTTTTCTCCTGTCTGCTTCAACCCCTCCACCGTCAAATCTGTGTCCAGCAGATTCCCGATATCCAGCTCTTCCTTCGTCATACTGGTATTGCCATCCACCACAAATATCTTGCTGAGGAGAAAGTCTGATTTACTCAGCTGTTCCCTGGTATATGTTGTCCCGTTCGCTCCATCCGCCAGGGTAGTCACAGAATTTTCCGTCACGCCGTCCTCTGTTTCCAATTCTTCCATTATAATATCACCATTCACCGGCTCTTCATTTTCATCCTCATAAAACCAGTCAGGAACCTGGTAATCCGCAGCATAATCCACCTCTGGATTCCCATACTCCTGTTCATATGTAAGCAGCGGTATCATCTGGGCAGTCATTTTCAGAAAAATGTCCTCATTCTCCTCTGGTGGAAAACACAAAAACCAGAGAATAAAGAGCGCCAATACCGCAAATCTTTTCTTATTTGATTTTTTTATATTCCCGGAATACTGATATTTTTTCATAATACCATTTTATTCCGGATTTTATATTGTATGCCAGAATTATGCCAATGCCGCCTGGTTAATTGCCTCAGAAATGGTATAGCTTATCCGTTTTACCGCCTCGTCAATATCCTTTGGTGTGACAAACATGTCCTCCAGATATGGAGTCACCATCTCGCAGGCTAACTGGTATCGCTCTTCCTCATTGAATTTTTTTAACACATTCTTTGTAGCCTGTTTTCCAATGGCTGACACCATCACATCCATGGCATCGTTTACAATCGTCGGAACCGCAATCACTGTAGGAACACCAATCGCAAGAACAGGAATACCCACACTTTCCTTATTGATTGCATTTCTGTGGTTTCCCACCCCGGAACCCGGTGTAATCCCGGTGTCCGCCAGCTGTATGGTCTTGTTAAGGCGGTCGGACTCTCTTGCCGCCAGTGCATCTATGACAATTAACAGCTCCGGCTTAATCTCCTTTACCAGCGCCTTTAAAATTGTCACGGATTCCATTCCGGTCTGTGCCATAACCCCCGGCGCAATGGCACTGATTTCCACGCTTTTAGAAATAATCCCCTCCTTCAGCAAATGTCTGGTTACATACAGGTTATCAATAACAAAGGGACCCAGTGCATCCGGTGTAACCTCCCGGTTACCAAGACCTGCTACCATAATACGCTTTTTATTTCCAATAAACTGCCTTAAATGTCTTGCCAGCACCTCCGACATAGGTTCATGAAAGCCCTCATCATGCTGCCTTAAATGCTCGCTTTCCAATGTAATATAGGTTCCGATTGGCTTTCCCAGGCTGATGGCGCCCTGGTCATTCTCCACCACAATCCGTACTTCCTTAATGTCGGTATCTCCATTATTTTTTGTCATCACATGTACTCCCGTAATAGGTTCATCACTCTGGATATCCTCTTTCATCTCCACCGCAAGATCTGTTCTGCCACGCATTTCATTTCCCTCTTTTCCTTTTTCTTTTATACACATTTTTTCCACTTCCCTGTGCTTTTATACGATAAAAAATCGAAGCCCTCCAGCTGAGATTTTTTATGTGTCTGGGGTTCATCGGAATGGGCGGCATAATCCGGGGAAAAAAATTTTGAAAAATTATTGACAATATTTAGGTTTGCTAGTATTATTGATGAGTATGTTTACATTAGATTGTCCGTGTCCGGTTTTAATGTAAAACCATCAAATATAAAAATTATAGTAATGGAGGTGTCTGATTTGGCAAATATCAAATCTGCAAAGAAGAGAATCAAGGTCATTGAGACCAAGACTATGCGAAACAAAATGGTGAAGTCTAAGTTAAAGACTCTTCTCAAGAAGTTTGAAGCTGCTGTAGCTTCTGGTGATAAGGCTTCAGCAGAAGCACAGTTAAAGGTTTGTACATCTGAACTTAGCAAGGCTGCTGCTAAGGGCATTCTGCACAAGAATACTGCTTCTAGAAAGATTTCACGTTTAGCTGCTGCCGTTAATAAAATGGCATAGGCAAATAGAGCAAAAGGACTGGCTTAACCCACCAGTCCCTTTTTTATTCGATTCTTATACCCATCACCGGGAAAATTCCACAATTAACAGCTCCACCCCTACAACATCCTGCACCATTCCGGTTTTTATCCCCTGGTCTGTCGCCTGACATTTTTCCACCATATTTTTCAGTCTTTCATACGAATATTTTCCTGTCTGGGCTGCATACTTTTTCACACTAAAGGGCGGAATCCCACAGGCTGCTGCCATCCCCTTATTGTCTTTTCCCTCCGACATAAGCACCGACATCTGCATCAAAATGTGAAAATGCCTGGTGAGCATATACAGTACACGCATAGCCGGTTCCCGCAGGGCAAGCAAATCATGATAGAGCAGCAGTGCCTTATCCTGGTTATGCACTCCGATTGCATCCAGCATCTCAAACATTTTATCGGATGCCTGGCTGACACATACCTCCCGGATGTCCTCCACCGTAATTCTCTCACTTTCATAACGGTAACAGAAAAGCTTCTCCAGTTCATTCTTCAGCAGAAGCATATCCGTTCCCATATGCTCTACAAAATAAAAAATTGCTGAATCCTCTATCTGCTTTCCCTCTGCTCTGCAAAGTCCCTTCACCCAGGTAATCAGCATTTTTTCGTCTGGTGTATTCAGCTCGGAAGCATATCCATGCTTGCCAATCCACTTGTATAAACGGCTTCGCTTGTCAACCTCTTTCTCCACAAAAATAACATGAGTGGAATCTGGAAACTGCTCCAGACGTTTTTCTATCTCTTCCGGTGCCTTTTTAAACAATCCGCTGTTTTCCAGAACAAGCACGCGCTTATCGGTAAAAAATGGCAGGGTTTCCCCGATATCCAACACTGCCTGGAGCTGGAAATTATTTCCCTCAAAATAATTATAATTCATGGTATCCTCTGTATCCACCAGCGCTTCTGCCAGCTTATCCCTGTACTGCCGCTTCAGGTAATCCTCTGCTCCGAATAGCAGGTAAAACTGCTTTATCTCCTTTTTCTCAATATCCTGATTAATCGTCTTCATAAGCTCTCCCATTCGTACACTGTGATAACACTCCGGCTCCTGCATTTACACAAACAGGTACACCATCTCAATTTGTCAAAAACGGTGTGACCCAGTACTTCCTTCCATCTGTATCTATGGTAATTGCTCCACTGTCTTTTGTCAAATATATCTTTTCTGCGTACACAGACAACCGTTCCATAACCTCTGCTGCCGGATGCCCGTAACGGTTTCCTTCCCCCACAGACACACATGCCACCTCTGGACGTACCACCTTTAAAAACACTTCCGAGGAAGCCGTTGCAGAGCCATGGTGCGCTACCTTTAAGAATTCTATTGTTTCCCCATCCATATCCGCAAGAATACATTCCTCCACAAGCTTATCCATATCACCGGTTAACAGGGCATCGAAATTCCGGTAAGAAAGCTTTAACACCAGGCTTCCTGTGTTCTTATCCGCATAATCCCTCGTCTCCGGATTTAAACAGGTAAAGGTTATTCCGTCTATCTGTAACATATCTCCCCTTTTCATATAGTAAAGCCTGCAACCCTGTTCCATTGCTGTCTGCTCAAGCCTGCGGTAAGATTCATCGGGATTTGTGATATACGGAAGCACAAAATTGTCAACAGAAACCGTATCATCCTCTAAAAGCTCTAAAATACCGCTATAATGGTCGCTGTCACTGTGGGATACAAAAACATAATCCAGCTTCCCTGCGCCATAAAATTTAGCACTGTTTTTCAACACATAAGTGCCCACCTTCTGTTTCGAGCTGCTGCCTCCGTCCATAAGAATATGATGTCTTAGCGGAGTACGGATATAGATTCCATCTCCCTGTCCCACATCAAGCATGCAGAAAGTTAATGCGGTGGGCAGACAAAAAACAGCAAATTGCAGTACATAAGCGGTTCCGACACCAGCCAGTATTAATTTCTGATATAATTTTATCCTTTTGCATCTTTTCTTACAATACCTGCCTATGGCTGAGGCTTCCTCCCGGCTGTACACTACCAGCAGGAAAGCCGCTATTATCATATAATACCCTGCAATCCAGCGCATGTCCGGTCTGCCGGTGCATACCGTGTGAAACGGAAGACATTCACTGGCATGACACAACCATGCGTACAGTCCAAATATAAACCGTGCCGGCAGACTGATAAGCCGTGCCCCAGACATCCAGAAACACCCGACAAGCCCTCCTGCTATCAAAACAAACAAAAGAATGCTCATCAACGGCACCACTATCACATTTAACAATACACCGTACAGTGGTATTTCATAAAAATAATATAGCAAAACAGGTAAAAGCACCATCTGTACGCTGATACTGACAAACAAGCCCTCCAGGCAGCGTGGCATTGCCGGTAAAAAGAGTTTCCAGACCGGATTTACCACTGCAATTCCGATGACCGCTCCAAAGGAAAGCAGAAAACCCGCCTGGGTTATCTGGTATGGATTTAGCAAAAGCATCCAAAACAGCGCCAGGGCAATAGAGGTCACCGCATCATACCGCCTGCCGCCCACATCTGCCCCAACAGAAATAACCAGCATAACTACTGCACGCATTGTAGCACCGGTCATACCTGTCATCATGCCATACAGAAAGATGAAAGCAATTCCGATACCTGCCGATACCAGATACCTGCCTGACAGCTTTCTTAAGAAATGATATAACGTACCTCCAATCATGGCAATATGCAGTCCCGAAATGGCTATCAAATGGGCAATTCCATTTCTCTGATAGAGCTGTTTCATCTCTGCGTCCAAGCCTTCCTTATCTCCCAATACCATCGCCGCTGCAAGGGCTGCATTCCCCTCACCCAAAATAGTATCGTACACCTGAGACAAATATTTCCGAATTTCATACAAGAACTGCCGCACCGGCAATTTTGGAAGCGTCACAGTCTCCACTGCCGCCTCCTGCAGGGCGAGAAATACACCTCTGCCATATTGATAGCGTTGCTCGTCATACCCACCGGGATTTGAGGCCCTTGAAAATTCCCTTACCCTGCCTTTTCCCTGTATCCGGCTTCCCAGCGGCAATATTTCCTGTTCACCGGAAGATACCAGCAGCTTCATATGAAACGGATACTGCCTTTGTGCACTACTGTCCGTCAGCTCCCTGACCGCCACAATATAACAGGTTTCCCGTCCAGAAGTTTCCAAACCGGTTATTTTTCCGGTAAAGCGTATCTCCGTCCCTGTCTGCTCCATACAATATTCCGTCATGCACCGGATATTTACCATACAGCCTGCACCCATCACAAAAAACAAAACCCCCAGCCCAAGAATGCTCCGGTTCTCTTTTATGAAACCGGGGCTTTTCTCCTGCAGGCATAAGGCTGTCAATAATACCGTTGCTCCAATTGTACATAAAACCACTACACTTATTGGTAATGCTCTGGTTAACACCTCTCCAAGTATGAACAAGCTTACCCAATAAAGCATTGGTCTTTTCAATTATTCTTCTGTTTCCTCCTGTTCAATCAAATCCAGATTCCGTTCAAAAATGCCGTCAAAAGGCATAGTTTCCCTGTAAAACGGTTGTTTTTCCCCATTCTTTAAAAATTGTACCTTTGAAACCGTTGGAAGCTCCACTAAGGAATTCACAACGGAATACACAATGATATCATTTTTCAGATTATTATTGGTATCATAAAATTCATCACTTAAATCTACATAACAGATTCCATCCTTTACTGACAGATTCTGAATGGTTGTTTTATCGGAAAGCGTAGCCTTATAGCCTTCCCCATCTGGTCCGCTAATCAAGGATTCCACAACAAGCCTGGCCAGAGACGTATTGTTGGATATTTCTACTGTTTTGCGGTATTCCTTTAAGGCTTCACCGGATTCGTTTGCAAAATATAACACAATGGTTCCCTTTTGCTTATACCCACTCTCACTGTCAAAAGACATATTAAATGAATCTGCATCAAAGTTTTCGGAAACCGTGGCTGTTTCTTCATTCGCATTGGCAACATCCGTCAGGGAAAGTGTCACAGAATCAACTCCCTCCAGCTGCAATAACGATTTTACAGTACACGCCTTAAAAAACAAAAGAGATTCTGCATCCACGGAATCATATAATACATTAAAAGCAGCTTCCAAACCTCCATGTCTGCTGCCAGGTCTGATTTCAATATAAGTTATACCCTCAGGTATCGGTGTCTGATAATCTGCATTGGCCTCTGCATGCTCTAAATATTCAATCACTTCGTCTGCATTCACCAGTATATCCTCGTTACTTTGCAGAGTATATACCTCCGGCACGATATCAGTTTTGTCTGTATTGACAAAGTAAGCATAAATCTGATTTTCCTCCAGTACCACAGGTGTCTCAACCTTCGGCTCCTCTGTTCCACATGCCATCAGCAGCCCAGTTAATACGAGAAGAAATAATAAGTATACTTTTTTCATAATGTCACGTCACCTCAGCTCACATATTTGAGCGGAATTCTCACAGTAAATGTCGTTCCCTCACCCGGCTCAGAATAAAGTTTAATGGCTCCCTTATGCATTAAAATCGCATTTCTGGTAATAGCCAGTCCCAAACCGGTTCCTCCTGTTTCCCTGCTCCTTGCCTTATCCACACGGTAAAAGCGCTCAAATACCTGTGCCTGGCAATCCTCCGGAATACCAACACCATTGTCCTGTACCTTGACATAAAAAAACTTGTGGTCGGCATTTAAGGAGACATGTACATTACCGCCATCATTATTATATTTGACCGCATTCTCAATCAGATTGGATAAAGCAAGAGACAATTTCACCTCATCCACTTCTCCAACCACTTCCCGGAAGCTTTCAAATACCACCTCAATATTTCTCTTCGCCGCCAACGGTTTAATTCTCTTTAATAACAGCTCCAGCAACGCATTAATATTTACTGGTTCAATATTGAGCTCTGCTGCCTTTTTATCCATTTTCACAAGGGTCAGCAAATCATTGATTATCTTATTCTCCCGGTCAATCTCCTCCACCATGTCAGACATAAATTCCCGGTACATCTCATTTGGCACATCCTCCTGCATCAACAAAGAGTCCGCCAACACCTTCATAGATGTAATCGGCGTCTTCAATTCATGAGACACATTTGACACAAATTCCTGTCTGGACTCCTCTAACACCCGCATCTTATCAATCAGAACATTAAAGGAATCCGTCAGCTGTGATAACTCATTCAATCTGCTTCCAATATTCAATTTTTCCAAATGCCCCTCGTTTAAGCCGGATATCTGAGTATTTAATTTTTTAATATCCCATACGCTGATATTACAGATAATAAATGCTGCCATCAATGCCAGCAGGGAAAACAGCACAATTAAAATATCTGCCTGCTGGGCAATGTATGCATTGGTATCCTCTATATCCTTTAGCGAAACCGTTGCAATCATAACACCATTTACTACCTTATCCGCATTCACAATAGGTATCATAATCTCCGCATAATCATTCACCATACGGATATTTTTATCTTTTTCACCGCGCATAACACGCAGCACTTCATCATAAACAATATAATTCCCCTGGTCAATTGTATAGGTATCCTTCACTATCCGGTAATTGGAATCAATAACAAGAATTCTTCCCTCCCATACATTTGCCAGCTGGTCAATCTCCACATTCAGGTTATCCTGCATGGAATCAATGGTAAACTGGTTTACCAGTATCTGATTGCCCATAATACTGCACTGGTTTTGTACCAGCAGAAGCTTTTCCTCCACAGTCTTATCATTGTAAGAGCGCTGCAGCATGATATCAAAAAATACCATAACCACAAAAGCCAGGAGAAAAAAACATAGAAAAATGATAACCTTCAGACTGCGGAATGGATTTGTCTTTTTCTTATTTTCTGAAATAATAACCGACACCCCACTTCGTCTGAATATATTTTGGGTCTCCCGGATTCGACTCAATCTTTTCTCGCAGTCTTCTTACATGGACATCCACGGTACGCCCGTCCCCTAATGCATCACTTCCCCAGATTTCCTTTAAAAGGTCATCTCTGGAATATACTTTATTGGGATGAAAAAGCAGCAAGGTCAGAATATTAAATTCCTTTGCAGTAAGGTTCACATCCTTTCCTGCAATTGTGACACGACGACTCTCCAGCTCAATTGTCATATCACCCTCCACCAAAAGTTTTGGCTTTGGAGCATCCGGAACCTTTTTCTGGTTCCTGCGGATAATTGCCTTAATCCGCGCCTTTACCTCCAAAATATTAAATGGCTTGGTAATATAGTCATCTGCTCCATATTCCAAACCTAATATTTTGTCCATGTCATCCCCTTTGGCAGTCAGCATAATGATTGGAACATCTGAAAATTCACGGATAGCCTGGCATACCTCAAAGCCTGACAGTCCCGGAAGCATAACATCCAGCAAAATAACATCGAATTCGTTATTCTTTGCAAGCTCTACTGCTTCTTCCCCGTCATAGGCTGCGGTAACCTCCATTTCATCCTGCTCTAATGAAAATTTAATCCCCTTTACAATTAACTTCTCATCATCAACAACTAATACTTTCTTCATCCCAGTTCTCCTATCATCTATCCTTCAAATCTCATCTACATTTAATACTCTCTTTTATCTTATTAAATACACCTTCCTTGATTCCCGGAATCTGCATCAGTTCTTCAATGGATTTAAATGCCCCATGCTCCTCCCGGTATTGAATAATGACCTCTGCCTTCGACTCACCAATCCCCGGCAGTGTCATGAAGGCTTCCCGGTCTGCCTGATTAATATCAACCAACCCGTCATCCTCTAAAACCGGTTTTTCGGTCTCTTCCTCCATTCCCGGAACATACAGGGTCTGTCCATCCGTCATATGCTCTGCCTGATTCAGCGCCTCCGGACATCCTTCTGCCGTCACTCCTCCTGCCAGCTCTAATGCATCACAAATCCTTGCATCCGCCGACAACTGGTATACGCCTGGTTTTTCTACATGACCACATACATATACATAAATCCTATCCTGTGCAGCAGCCGTCCCTTGATTCTGGTTTTCCAAATCTGACAAAGCGCCTTCCGTACCGGATGCAGCTGCTCCTGCAGTCTGCCCCTCCGAAAGATTTTTCCCCTTATCGGATGCAGTCATGACAGCTTCCCTCTGTCCGCACCCTGTCAAAAAGCTCAGTCCGAGCAAAATAACCAACCATATGTATTTGTTCATTTTTACACTCCTTTTCCTTTCAAAACCGTTACCCAATTTACAAAGCGGAGTGCAATTTATAAAATGAAATAAAATAAGATACACTTTCATAATACATAAAATATGAACAATTTACAACTGTTTTTTTATCTATATTGCATTCAAAAAAGGACAATTATTACAAAATCAGACCTGTCTGCCGCTGACCTCCTCACAGAGGAGTACATAATTTTCACTATCGGAAGTTCTTTGAAATGTTCATGCCTTTTGCATATAATATAGTGTATCAGTCAGCTTTGCTGCCACCAGCGGCAAACAGGTCTGATTTGAGTTAGTCCGGGAGTTCTATGCTTCCCACTTAAAGACGATTAGTCCGGCAATCGCAATTACAATTCCGATGAGCTTCGATACGGAAAAGGCAACCTTTTCCACACCAAACCAGCCAAACAGCTCTATCAGATAACCCACTAACACCTGGGTTATCACAATTGCGAGAATTGCCTGTGCCGGTCCTAAAGAAGCCATGCTCTTGATTACCGTAAATGTGATAAATGCACCAATGACTCCTCCTAACAGCATGTATTTGTGATTCACTTTAAACAAATCTCCAACAGGCACCTTTCCCTGCTCCGTAAACAAAAAGAAGCCTGCACATACAACAAAAGCAGTCAGCTGGACAAAGCTGTTTGTCAGCCACGGACCCGTTTCCTTCGTCACTCCTGTGTTAAATACTCCCTGAATACTCATCAATGCGCCTGAAATGCAGGCAATCAAAAAGCCCCACATACATATTCCCTCCTGGTTATACCATAATACATGAAGCATGGCGTACCATTTTCTGGCATGCTCCACCTGATTCTTAGAATAGTATGCGTGGCTTTCTTATGTTTTTATTCATTATCCTTTATAAAACCTTTATTTAATCTTCTGTTCCATTGTATTCTGAAGCCAATCCAGCTGTTCCTTCGCATCCTTTCCATCCCATATGGCATCAAAGGCAATTCCGCTTTCCGTCAGATAATCGCCTAAAACCATGACCTTTGGAATTGGTTTTGAATTCAGATACTGGGCATAAATAACCTTCTGCATGGCATCAAAGCTTTCATTCTGATTGATAACCGGCAGTTTTCCATTACCGGAATACTGGTCCTTGGCACATCCATAGCTCAGATAGAAGGCAAACATATTTCCCAGAGCAGTATCCTTTCCATATGGATTGATAAATGCTCCATAAGTAGTGGAAAATGTGGTGGAGGAAAGCTCCTCCGTCAGGCTTGGAACATAGGATACCTGGTAATTGGTAACATCCTTATCCTCTTCGCCCTTCTGTTCTGTACTCTGCATTTCGTAGAGGGTTGGCAGGATATCAGATTTACACAGACCCAATACTAAGGTGCCATCCTTAATACGGTTCATTACCGTATCATGGGATATATTACTCTTATCCATCCACAGATAGGCGCTCAACGACTGAAAATATTCCATGGCTGCAATGGATTTCTCATCATTTACCTTAAACTCCGATGCAGAATCTCCCTTTTCGCCAAACAGATTGGCATAGGATGCAATAAACATACTGTTGATATATGGGTCTGCCACATCCCACCGGAATACCGCCTTTGTGGAACCGGTATCCTCATATGCATCCAGAAAGGTCAGGATATCGTCAATGGATGCCGGTGCGTTTTCCAGCAGATTTGCATCATATACCAGACAATAGGTGTCAAAATACACCGGATACCCATACTGTCTGTCCTGATATGTGACTGCGTCCTTTGCCACTGCCGGATAATTTTCTTTCCAAAAAGCTTCATCCAGCCACATATTTTCTTCCGCCATTCCGCTGTTTCTGGCAAGCTCTAGCTGGTCATTTCCCATCAGGTAGACATCCGGTCCGTTTCCCTTCTGGTTTGCCTGGTTCATATCGTCAAAAAAGCTGACTCCGTCATAATAGACCAGATTCACCTTAACGGAATACTCCTTTTCAAATTTTTCTGCCTCGGCCTCCAGCCATGCCTTATCCTCATTCCCGGTATACCAGCAGGTCAGATTATCCTCCGCCGCGCTCTGCTTCCACTGTTCCATCAATCCCTTGTAGCTTACCGGCTTTGTGTCAGTTTCCTTATTCTGCTGTTCCGATGAGCCGCAGCCTGCCAGCAAACCGGCTATCCATATGCAGATTAGCAAAAAGGCAATTGTTCTTTTTCTCATATTTATCTCCTCCGTTTAAAACAACGGCTCCTTTAAAATGGCAGTTCCGATACCTTTTTCTGTAAAGAATTCCAGCAGCAGGCAGTGCTCTACCCGTCCATCCAGCACATGGACTCTTGACACACCGTTTTCAATAGCATCAATACAGTTGGTAAGCTTTGGCAGCATTCCGCCTCCCACAACTCCTTTTTCAATAAAGGCTTTTGCCTCATTAATATCCATCTCGGAAATCAGTGTATCCCGGTCATTAGGATCCACAAATACGCCTTCAATATCTGTGAGAAATACTAATTTTTCAGCAGAAATGGCTTTTGCCACTGCGCAGGCCGCATCGTCCGCATTGATATTATAGCTCTCAAAATCCTCCGAGGAGCCAATTGGCGCAATAACCGGTATAAAATCATTTTCGATTAATGTATCCAAAACCTTGCCATTTACAGCCTTAACCTCTCCTACATATCCGATGTCCTTTCCTCCCGGAAATCTCTTGGTCACCGTCATAAGTCCCGCATCTTTACCGCTGATCCCCACTGCATTAAGCCCTAACTTCTGCATCATCTGTACCAGTCCCTTATTCACCTTGGAAAGTACCATTTCTGCAATCTCCATGGTCTCAGAATCCGTCACCCGCAGTCCGTTAATAAATTCCGGCTCTTTTCCGATTTTTTCTACCCATTTGCTGATTTCCTTTCCACCGCCATGTACAATAATCGGTTTTAGACCAATCAGCTTTAACAACGCCACATCCTTAATGACATTATACTTTAAATCCTCATCCAGCATAGCGCTTCCACCATATTTTACCACAATCTTTTTTCCATTGAATTTCTGTATATATGGCAGCGCCTCGATTAGAGTCTGTGCCTTTGCAATTACCTGGTCCATATTACTATTATTCTTGTTAATCATTTTCTTATCCTTTCTCAACCCTTAAAATTTAGGAAATCCTTATCTGTTGCAGTTCTCTGAAGGTTAGCCCTATCGCTGCCTCCTACGGAAACATCGGCGGCTGCTCTAATCCCATGGTCTCCGGCAGTCCAAATAACAGATTCATATTCTGAACCGCCTGTCCTGCTGCCCCTTTCACCAGATTGTCCAGTGCACCCATCACAATGACGCGCTTTGTTCTCTCATCAAGCTTAAAGTTGATATCCACATAATTACTGCCTTCCACCCATCTGGTTTCCGGTGGGACATCTTTATCCAACACCCTTATAAAATGTTCTTTTCCATAATATTTATCATAAACTGCCTTTAAGGTTTCATATGTATAATCCTTCGTCAGGTTACCATAGGCCGTTACCAGAATTCCTCTGTTCATAGGTACTAAATGTGGGGTAAAATTGAGCACGATTTCCTTTCCACATGCATAGCCCAGCTGCTCTTCAATCTCTGGTGTATGCCGGTGTGTCGTAACCCCGTATGCTTTAATATTCTCATTGACCTCACAATACAAATTGTTAATCTTTGCTCCCCTGCCTGCGCCAGAGGTTCCTGATTTTGCATCAATTATAATACTGTCCGGGTCAATCACCCCTTCTTTTACCAGCGGATACAAGGATAAAATGGAACAAGTGGTATAACACCCCGGATTTGCCACCAGACGTTTTCCCTTAATCTGCTCCCTATTAATTTCACACAGCCCATATACTGCTTCTTTAATATATTCAGGCGATTTGTGTTCTATTCCATACCATTTTTCATAGACTGCAACATCCTTAATACGGAAATCTGCACTTAAGTCTACAATCTTAACCTTAGACAAAATCTCCTCATTCACCAGAGAAGCACATAATCCCTGCGGCGTGGCAGTAAAAATAACATCCGCCTTATCAGCAAGCATTTCCATATTGTCATCTAAACATTTTGCATCTACAATTTCAAACATATTGCCAAATACCTGATAGTACTGCTTGTCAATATAGCTTCTAGAGCCATACCATACAATCTCTGCCTCCTTATGTCCCAATAATAATCTCACCAATTCCTGTCCTGCATAACCTGTAGAACCGATAATACCTGCCTTTATCATATTGTTATCCTTTCTTCCTAATCCTTCAAATCACGTTTAAAACCCGGATTCCTATTATAGCACTCTTTTATTTCCATGTATAGTAAGAGAATCCTGAAATATTTCCGTTTATGCCGTTTCATAATTATACATTCATAATGAATATTATGCAAGTACTTTCTACATCCAATAATTTTTTCTCTGAAAAAGGGTTGCATAATATTCACTTTGGTTGTATATTAGTCAATAGATATTTTGAAGGAGGACTTTTTACAATGAAAGAAAAAGTAATTTTAGCTTATTCCGGCGGACTTGACACAACTGCCATTATCCCTTGGCTAAAGGAGAATTATGATTATGAAGTAATCTGTGTATGTATTGACGTTGGACAGGAAAGCGAATTGGAGGGTCTGGAGGAAAGAGCAATCTCCTGTGGTGCTTCCAAATGTTATGTATTAGATGTAGTAGATGAATTCTGTGATGATTATATCGTTCCTACCGTTCAGGCAGGTGCCGTATATGAGAATAAATATCTGTTAGGTACTTCCATGGCAAGACCATTAATCGGTAAGGTTTTAGTAGATATCGCACACAAGGAAGGTGCTACTGCCATCTGCCACGGTGCTACTGGAAAAGGAAATGACCAGGTTCGTTTTGAGCTTGCCATCAAGGCATTTGGTCCAGAGCTTAAGATTATTGCAGCATGGAGACAGGATGAATGGACCATGAATTCCCGTGAGGAGGAGATTGCATACTGCAAACAGCATGGCATTAATCTTCCATTCTCAGCAGATTCTTCCTACAGCCGTGACCGCAACTTATGGCACATCAGTCATGAAGGTCTTGAGCTGGAGGACCCTGCAAATGAGCCAAATTACGAGCATTTACTGGTTCTTGGTACATACCCGGAAAAGGCACCAGATGAGGCTGAATATGTTACGCTTACATTTGAAAAAGGGATTCCAAAATCCGTAAATGGCAAGGAAATGAAGGTTTCCGACATCATCCGTGAATTGAACCGTTTAGGCGGCAAGCATGGTATCGGTATTGTAGATATCGTAGAGAACCGTGTTGTCGGTATGAAATCCCGCGGTGTATATGAAACTCCGGGTGGAACCATCCTTATGGAGGCACATACCCAGTTAGAGGAGTTGATTCTCGACCGTGAGACATTAGCATTCAAGAAGACCATCGGCGACAAATTCGCTGACGTAGTATATGAGGGTAAATGGTGGTCACCACTCCGTGAGGCATTACAGGCATTTGTAGAATCTACCCAGGAGCGCGTAACCGGTGAGGTAAAATTAAAGCTTTACAAGGGCAATATCATCAAAGCCGGCACAACCTCTCCATATTCTCTGTATTCAGAATCTCTGGCAAGCTTCACCACCGGTGATTTATATGACCACAAGGATGCAGAGGGCTTCATCAATCTGTTTGGACTCTCCACAAAGGTTCGTGCAATGCTTGACGCAGAACACAAATAAATTATAAAAACTGCAAACAATGTATTATACTCAAAAATGGTTCACTGGACCATTTTTGAGTATGCTTGGCAACAAAAGAATCGTGCGCAAGTCTGAACGACCTGTGCACGATTGTTTTATTTTCCATCATATATGAGAAGAGAATCCACATTATAGTTACAAAGCTTTTCTCTGCCCTTCAGACCTGCCAGTTCCATAACAAACTGGATTTTCACAACCTCCCCACCAAGACTTTCTATCATCTGGATAATCGCCTCAATGGTTCCACCCGTTGCCACAAGGTCATCTATTATAACAACCTTATCTCCCGGTTTAATAGCATCCTTGTGCATCTCAATAATGGCAGTTCCATATTCCAGCGCGTATTCCTTCTGAATCGTCTCACACGGCAGCTTTCCCTTTTTACGGACGGGAACAAAACCCTTTCCCAGTGTGTATGCAACCGGCATTCCGAAAATAAATCCCCTGGACTCCGGTCCTATGACAATATCAAAATCTACATCCTTAAGGCTATCTATCATTCCATCAATTGACTTTTTAAGCCCCTCTGGATTCTGGATAATAGAAGTAATATCACGAAAAATAATTCCTTCCTCCGGAAAATCCGGAATACTTCTTACATACTGGTCAATTCCACATCTGTCCTGCATTTTATCGCCTCCTGCTTTGCATTTATCTTTCGTCAGCTTTAGAATAGCACACCTTGATTTCTCATGCAAGGACTTCATTCGCATTTATTGTATGATTCTTACCGCAATCAGCACACTGAACATAACACTGCAAATAGCTATGATGATTCCTGCCGGAATGGTCCATCTGGATTTGCGGATGCCGATACTCATAAAGTAAACGGAAATTGTATAAAATAAGGTTTCTGTACAGCTTAACAGAATCGATGCGGTCATACCAATATAAGAATCTGTCCCAAACTCTTTAAAGATATCAAACAAAAGCCCATTTGCCCCGGATGCAGAAAACATTTTTACAATACTAAGAGGAATGATTTCAACCGGAATATGGAAAATGGCAGCCAGTGGCTCTAATAATTTACTAATCAAATCCAGTGTGCCCGAAGTCCTTAAAACCCCCACCGCCACAAGCAGTCCCACAATGGTAGGGGCAATTTCCACAATAATCCGAAACCCCTTTTTTCCACCCTCAATAAAATCCTCAAATACAGGTTTCTTATTAAAAATACCATATCCTACAATATAAAAAATAATCAGTGGAATCATAAATACAGAAAGAAAGTTCAGAATTTTAACCATATAGCTGCCCCCTTATCCCCTGCCACCCTTAACCGGTAATTTACACATTAATTTGCAAATAATAAAGGCCAGTCCCGTAGTAAATGCAGTTGCCAGCAATGCCGGACCAACAACTGCCACAGGATTGGCACTTCCATACTGGCTTCGGTATGCAATCATGTTAATAGGAATTAACTGCAGTGAAGAGATATTGAGCAGCAAAAAAGTACACATCTCATCACTGGCAGTCCTTAAATCCCCTCCCCGTTCCTCCTCTAACTGCCTTAATGCCTTCATTGCCTGGATTCCCGTAGGTGTACATGCCCAGCCAAGCCCTAAACAATTGGCAATAAAATTAGCGGATATATAGGATGCTGCACTATGGTTAAGGGGAAGCCTTGGAAATAAAAGCTTTAATAACGGCTTCATTTTATTGGTCATTTTCTCAACCAGACCGGAATTTTGCGCAATAAAAAGCATTCCATTCCACATACTGACAACGCCTGCCATGACAAATAATAATTCCACCGCTTCCTTTGATGATGCAATTACTCCCTCGCATACCGCTCCCAGATTCCCTTGAAATGCCGCAACAACAATTCCCACTAAAATCATTCCCGCCCATAGATAATTCAGCATATAATTCCTCTCGAATAGTGATTCATTGAAAGTATACGGGAAAATCCATAAAAATAGAACTAACTCTTCTTTATGAAATGTATCTGAAATGTTTTTTGGATACTGCTTAATATCCCCTGCCAGGCAGCCACAATACACATACAAAACAGGAAATAACCTGCCCTGTACCATTTTTCCCCGGTGATGTTTAAAATCCAAACCAGCGGCGAACCGTGGGAAGGCTTGTTTAAAAACCAAAAATTTGTCCCCAGTATGTTATTCATCCAGTGAAGCAGAATAAACCCAGCAATTCCAAACACAACAGGCATCCAGAAATCTTTCCATTTTGGAACTATCTTTTCCGCCACAATGAGCCAGATTCCAAATACCACGATTAACCCGTGGGAAAAAAATGCGTGAATATGCATATAGTTAAAAAACGGATAGACCTCCCAATTTGGGAAAAGCAATGCCCCGACAGCTCCCGGAACGCAGAGCAGGACATAAATGACACCCCAAAAGCGGTTTTCTGTCCAGATATAGAGTACTGCAATCCAAAGCGCCATACTGCACAGATGAAATGGCAGAAAACCACTGTCAAAATGTCCCGTCAAAATAAGAGCCGTATCCCGGTAAACTGCAATCACAGGAAACAGGATACCTATAATCCGGTTTACCCTTTTCTGTTTTTCTGCCCCCTGCTCTACATACCAGCCTCCGCTTATAACGGTAAATATCAGTATTCCCAGAAGCCACAGCACATGACACATCCCAAATAGTTCAAATCCGCTTCCGGCAGGCAGCTCTGTTTCAAATACAAAGAAATCCTTCATAACTTCTGTTCTCCCATGGTACTGTCAAAAGGATAACAGCATCCGGATTCTGCTTTTCACCAAAGTATCTGTCCCACTGGCATCATAGTCTACGCTAATATACTGTGTGTCCGGAAGCTTTCTGCGGATGGCAGGATACAGACCTCTTCCACATACATGGCTCGGCAGACATCCAAAGGGCTGTCCGCAGATAATCCGATTATATCCATTCAGGGCATGATTCGCAAACTCTGCCCCAATCAGCCAGCCGTCTCCAATGGAGCACTGGTAAGTGACATATCCCGCTGCCTTTTCCTTAAACACATCATAGGCATCCATACAATAAAAGCCCTGCTCCTTAAGCGCATTTACCATATGCTTCTGCAGCTTTAAAAAGTACTGGAACACCTTGTGTTCTGCCTCCACGGCAATTCCTTTTTTTGATATTCCACCCTCTGATAGCAGATGGGTATCCATATAATAGAGTGCATACCATGTAATACCATTTATATAATATTCACAGTTTTGCCCCTTTAAATATTCCTCTAAGTTCCAGTTTCCCAGATGGCAGTATTTAATATACAGTTCTCCCACAACCCCAATCTTCAATACCTGTTTTTCTATCCGGGAAATCTGCTTAAAATCCATTATAATTTCCGAAAACCTTTTCTTTATATCCTTGCCGGACAGTCTTTTCCCCTGTTTTAAGTCCTCTGCCAATATCATAAGCCACTTATCATATCGTTTCCTTGTCTCTCCGGCATTGGCTTCATACGGTTCTGTCTGATTTGAAAGAATCATCAATAAATCGCCGTAATAGGCAGCTGCCGCCGCCCGGATTAACATATCCGGTGTAATAGGCAGACTATGCTTTTTTTCCAGTCCTGTCACATTTAAGGATATCACTGGCACCATGGGAAATCCAGCATCATCCAGCGCTTTCCGAAGCATGGGAATATAATTGGAGCCTCTGCATGCATCCCCCGCCTGGGGCTCTAAAACAACTGTGCGGTTTACATCATATTTCCCGCTTTGCAGGGTCTTTAAAAGCTGTCCTACAATCAAAATGCCCGGATAACATAAATCGTTATGGGCATACTTTAATCCAAGACTGGTAATCCCCTCTGTCTCTTCCATAATGACCGGACGGTATTTTCTGGAATAAAAGGCATACTTTAATAAAGGAAAATGGGCATCCAGCATTGCCGGTATCAAAAGAGTATATTTTTCATTGTGTTTTTCCTCTTTAATCCGATACATAAAGGTACTCCCTTCTTGCAATAAAACAATTTACAAATCCTTTTTCTATATTGCAGTATACCCTGTTTTACCTGATTCCAAACATATACCCTTTTACTGCACTACATCCGAAAGCGCAATCCGGATTTACACTCCAATACCGCCTCTGTTATCCTGCATGGCGTCTCGCCATCCATATGAAACCACTGGGGCTGCTCCACACTTATGCTAATTCTTCTACACATATGTTCCGTGATACTCTGGAAAATAAAATGCTTCTTCACATATACCAGCATTACTGCAAGCAGCAGCTTCCATTTCGGCATATCCTTTACCAGACAGACCGCAAGCAAGCCATTCTCCGGGTCCGCCTGGGGACAAAATGGTACGCCGCCCCCTTCTTTTTCATGAATCATGCCTACCACAAAAAACAGACCGGGAACCGGAAACTTTTCTCCTTCATCCATACAGATAACTGCTGCCACCGTTTTTCTTGTAAAAATCTGTTTCACTCCAATTGCCACATAGACAAGCTTTCCAAGATGAACCTTATTCAATATCTTCTTTAATCTGCTCCTGCTTACCTCCTCACAGATATCCGCATCATATCCCACACCACTGCTGATGATAAATCTTCTCGTCTGCTGCTGTCCAGCCTCACCTTCCTCTGCCTTATATGTAATCTCTCCGTAATCGAGAATCCTCTCTTTTTTATGATGTAAAATTCCATCCAAAGCCCGTCTCGTATTCTTACCAATTCCCATATTTCTGGCAAAATCATTTCCTGAGCCTGTGCGGATACAGGAAAGAACCGTGTGCTCAAAGGACTGAATGCCGTTTAATACCGCATTCAAGGTACCGTCTCCACCAAGAACCACCAGATGACAGTCCTGTATTTCCCGGGTTGCCGCCGCTTCATCTACATTATGTAAACCTTCTGGTTCTTCCTGTGACAATTCGCTTTGTGTCAGCCCTGCAACAAGCTGCGTTACTTCCCCTGCGTTTTGCAGGATATGTGTCTCATATACAATTTTTTCCTCTTTTAAAACGGCTTCCACCCTGTTCCAGATACGCAGCCCCTTTCCAGAAGAAGAAGCGGGATTAATAATAAAATGGTACATCGTTTTTCTCCCCTGTATTAATATAATTCCATTATACCCGATTCTTCCTCTGCTGCATAGAAGCTAAAATATAAAAAACTCTATAACGTAAAAACTTTATTTATGCATTTTCTTCCTCTATCCTGAATATAAATTTCATTTTTGTCTTTATCTCTCCTGTTACATTCTGATACCGGTACACACTAAGCATAATTCCCAGCAATATATAAGTTGTAAGCATTCCGGCACCTCCGTAGGTAATAAACGGACAATAAATCGCACTTGGCAAAAAACCGGTATTACATAATACATAAAATATAAACTGTACCAGCAATACAATCCCACATCCGGTTCCCATAATCATCCCAAGCTGATTCTTTTGCAATATGGAAAGCTGCAATCCCCGCCAGAACAACAGCATAATCAGTCCTACAACCACAATTGCCGCCAATATGCCATAATAAGAGGAAATGTAGGCAAGGGTATAATCATTTCCGCCAGGGAGCTTATCTGCTGTCCATTCTCCGGAATCCATAAGCCGGTTCATTCCCAGCCATCGGTTATTAGTCAGAAAATTCCATGTAAACCTGCCATATTGATAATCGCTTTCCACCTGAAATGGATGCAGCCAGAACTGAATCCTTGCCTGCATATAGGAATTTCCAAATAATGCAATAAGACTTATCCATGCCATTGGAGCTATGATTGTAACAATTCCCATAATGCATAATATAAGTTTCCGTGATACCCGAAACCAATTTTTATAGACTGCCACTGCTAAAGCTCCTCCAAAGGACAATCCAATTATTATCATCATTGGAAAATTCACAGACAACAGAAGCACCAGAAATACCGGCAATGCCCAGAGTACCCCTTTTACAAGCGCCCGGTATCCCTCCCCTCTGTAGCTGTAAAGGACTGCACCATAAAGGGGCACAAATAGCGGTAAAAAACTGGACAGATTATACTGTCCATAAAAAGGAATATCCATCCAGATATTATGCATGAACCCCACACCGTTTACCAGCAGACTAAGTATGCTGATACCTGTCAATACAAGATAAATCATCTTACCCCATTTTCCAATTCTGCTGTAATCCAGCACGCAAATTCCAATCATTACCGCAATACCGGCTGCAATACAAATAACCGCTTTTGCCGGAGAGGGCATAAAACTGTTCTGCTCAAAATGTATGCTTAGCAGATACTGAACCAGCAAGCCTATTCCACTTAAAAATATTATCAGAATAATCATGTCCCATGCCATCTGCGGCTTATGAATCCGGTCAAGCTCAATTCCCGTTTCCACCGGGTCTCCCATCTGCCGGACTGCCTCTTCTTCCGCTGTCTCCTCATCCATTCCATCTGCCATATAAGCGCATTTCTGGTCTTCTATATGACTGCGGATTTCTTCCTCTACAATCCCTCTTGCCTTTTTACAGCGGAGCTGTTCCATCAGTATTTCCAAATATTCCTGCTGTTTCATACCATTCCCCCCAGACTATCGAAAAATATATCTGCTGACAGGTTGTCCCCACCATGTTGTATCTGCTGCCCTATATTTAAAATATTGGCAACCGCTTCAGAATACGTTTTCCACTCCTGCCTTTTCTCCTTTAGTACCTTATGCCCCTCCTTTGTAATCCTATAGTATTTCCTTACTTTACCTCCCACCTCTTTCTCATATACAGTAAGAAGCTTCTTCTGTTCCAGGCTATGCAGCAACGGATATAAGGTTCCCGCCTTTAACTCAAAAACATTCTTGGAACGCGCTTGTAGTGTTTCAATCATCTCATAGCCGTACATATCTTTTTCCGCCAGTAACTTTAACAATAACATTGTAGTGCTTCCAGATACCAGACTTTTGTCAACCGCCATCCTGATTACCTCCTTGACTTTTTTTATTATATAGATTATCTATATATCCTCATATTATATCGACTATCTATACATGTCAAGAAAATACTCTCTTTTTTATTTTTTCTTAAGAAATTTATCACTTTTCCCAATTGCTCCTATGCTGCTAAATCCTTTCGCTGGTACTTTATCCATGCCGCCACAATTGCTGCAACGGTAATCCCTGCTCCAACCCCTAGCATAGCACCGTCTATCTTTCCGCTGGTAAAAATATCTGCACCATTGGAATAATAAAAGGGAGTAATATATTTAAGGTTCTCAATTGCCGGTATAATACGGCACATCATATCCATGGCAAACATAAGAATCGCCATTCCAAGCCCGGCTCCCATCAGATTCTTTTTGGTAAATGCAGATATAGCAAAACCAATCGTTCCAATTTCAATCTGCATAACAACCTGGGCAACATGGTAAACTGCCATCTCTTTTCCGCTGATGTCCTCCTTCATCAGAATAAAACCGAGCAGATACATTGCCACACAAACCATGTTAAATATTACAATATTGCTTATCACTGCCATATATTTCTGAAACAGGATTTTTCCCCTTGAGACAGGAAGAACATTTAAAAATTCTGAAGTATGCCCAGCTTCCTCCTTTGACAGAACCCCGGTTCCAAGAATTGCTGCAAACATAGCCCCGCCCAGGCCATGCATCATGGCAATCTCTGTGGCATAAAAACCCGTCAAGGTTGCAAGGCTCATTTTATCCATACCAAGTGCAACAGACATGGAACCCATATTGGAATAGATATCTGCAACCTCCTGTATGGAATCTTCAAGGCTTGTATACAGTAAAATACAGCCAAAGCACAATAAACCCACACATAGAGTCCAAATAATAAGGCTTTTTAGATTCATTTTCATTTCATGCTTATACAGTGTCATTTTGCATCCTCCTGCTTATAATAGTGCATAAATATTTCCTCCAGCTCCGGTTCCTCAATTACGATATCCTCGATATCATGGCCTGCAAAACCAGCGAATAATTCATTTAAATTTCCTTTATAAACAAATTCCTGTTCTTCCCCATCCTTTACCATCCGGATTCGCTTTGTACTGGTTTTTGTAAGATTTTCCACTGTATCCGTACAGATTATGCTTCCTTCTCTTATAATAGCGGCATGTCGACAGTATTTTTTTATTTCTGATAATACATGGGACGAAAGAAAACAGGTTATTCCCTGCCTGTTATATTCCAGCACCAGTTTAAAAAACTCAGACTGCATAAGCGGGTCTAATCCACTGGTGGGCTCGTCAAAAATAAAAAGCTTTGGCTTATGCTGCATGGCACAGACAATACTGACCTTCTTTCTGTTTCCAAGAGAGAGTTCCTCTATTCTCTTATTCTGGTCAACCTTAAGGCGTTCACAGAGCATTTCCGCTTCTTCCCTGCAGTCTGCTTTCCGCATATCTGCTGCAAACCGGATGACATCCTTTACCCGCATGGATGGATAAAACATCGCCTCAGACGGCATATAACCAATCTCCCTTAAAAGCTCATTTTTCCTGTTCTTTACATCCATTCCCATGATTGCTGCACTTCCCTCCTGAAACTGTATCAATCCGAGCAGACACCGGATTGTGGTAGATTTTCCTGCTCCATTCGGTCCTAAAAATCCAAAGATATCCCCCTGCTCCACCTGTAAGGACAGATTGGAAACACCCCGGTGTTTTCCATAATTCTTAGTAAGGTTACAAATGGATATTGCTAATTCTTTTTCTTTCATTTCTGCTCCTTTCTATTTTTAAAGCCATGAAGCTCCTGGTTCAATCTTATTGTATCAGCAGCCCTTTTCAGCCTGTAAACTAAAAATACACAGAGATAGCACAAAACCATATATACAAAAAACAAAACACTTGCTCCAATATTCCTATCATACCAGCCAAAAAGAATACTTACAATTGTATAAAAGAGGGAACAGCCCAAAGAAAAAATCCCTTCCTTTATACCCAGATGCTCTTTCTCCTGTCTCTTATACACATCTCCGAGCCCACGAGACACTCGCTAATCTC